>Ga0209654_1000840_pt1 | contig 27738 bp, 22 predicted proteins | sample SaaInl1SG_22_DNA_FD_184646 | JGI IMG/M metagenome (GOLD analysis project Ga0209654, IMG submission 184646) | Marine microbial communities from expanding oxygen minimum zones in the Saanich Inlet - ESP_161SG_22_DNA (SPAdes) (version 2) | ecosystem: Environmental > Aquatic > Marine > Intertidal... | reverse complement strand
TATCGTCGTTAAGGACACGCAACAAACCGAAGTTCATTTTTTGTGGGTTGTAGTAGTTGGCAAAGCTGAAGCTGTGGTGGCTATTCAGCCAACCGTGATTCGCTGCGCCGCGTTGGTCTGCTGGGTAGAGTACTTGTTTCATAAGGCTAAATTGAATTAGTTGTTATAACAACAATCAAAGATTCAAAAAAGTTCAACACTTTTCCAAATTTTAAATTTGGCGTTCTATTTCAAGATCAATTTCACGCTGGAGAAGGGCCAGCTTTTTAGAGTAGCGAGAGAGTTCAGTCAAACGACGTTCGATCTCATCGCGATTGATTTTTTTACTTTGAACACTTACACGATTCAAATGCTCGAGAACATTCTTCGTCTCGAACTTCATCTTGTTAATCAAAGCAACTTCATCTTTTTTCAAAGGGTGCATAACACGCTTATTTGTGGTTGATTTCCAGAGACAAATATCTTGTAATTAATGGCTGAGTTAGCATGAGGTAGAAGAACTTTTAAACAGCTAAGTAGCTGATAAACAGGTTAAAATGCAATTGTCGCAAGTTCTGTGCGTCTTAATACTGGTAACCAAAAATCGTTGGTTACCACTTTGGTGTTTAGAAGCGGGTTGGATTTTTAATGGAGGTATGTAAGAGGCATAAAAAAAGCCCCTTGGAGTCCCAAGAGGCTTTTGGTGGTGGTGATGGACGGAATCGAACCGCCGACACATGGATTTTCAATCCATTGCTCTACCAACTGAGCTACATCACCTCCGTAAGAGGACGGCAAATATAAGTGGGTTCCCCGATTTGGGAAAGGGTTAACGAAAAAAAGTCAGCTATTTTTGTCCTGCGGCTGTAAATTGTGCCGCAATAAACTAGGAATATGGCGCATCCTTTACTTTTTGATGTTGGAAATACGGAGGTTAAGGTGTTGGATACCAGTAATCAAGAAAGTTTTCGATTCAATAGAGAAGAATTTAGAGCATTTCTGGAGGAGCGTCCAGAACGCATGCTTTTTGGCTATGCATCCGGTGATAAACTCATCTTTGAAGGCTTGAAAAACGTAATTCGTTTCGTTTCAACACTCGATAAGGCGCCATTAAAATCTTCCTACGCGAGCATGGATACTCTTGGAACGGATCGTTGGGCGCTATGCAATGCCTACTTTTTAGAAGGAGTTGAAAGCTTCTTGTTAGTTACCATGGGGACCTGTATTACTTATAATGTGGTCAAGAATGGCGAGTTCCTAGGTGGAGCCATTTCTCCGGGTTGGGATATGCGCTATGCTGCAATGAATATGTTGACGGCCGGTTTGCCAATGTCTAAATATTCGCCTGAAGCAGGACTTTTAGGAACATCTACCATGGGTAGTTTAAGTGCTGGCGTAGATGTTGCTATTCAGAAAGAATTGGAGGCTATGATTGCTGACTATTCTAGTAGTTTTCAATTAAATCATGTTCTTATTTGCGGAGGTCACTCCGGGCGCTTGTCTAACCCCCTAAAAAACTACATATTTGCACCCGTTAATTATGAACTACATGCCCTTGGGCGCCTCTATGAATATTATGCCGAAAACGGTACGCTTTAAAGCTCTTTTGTCAGCTGCAGCACTTGTGTTGTTGGTTGTAGCGCCAGGTAGTACATCAGCCCAAACAAATTCTGTAAGTCCATTAAGTATCAATGGTATTGGCGAAACTTCCTTTGGAGTAACGCCTAATTATTTGGCAATGGGCGGAACTGGAATAGCCAATGTGGATCGTTTCTCCATTAACATGTTAAATCCGGCTGGGTACACCAACATGGAGTTTGCAACCTTGGAGATGAGTGGCGCACATCGTTCTTTTCAACACCGTATTGCTGATGAGGGCATTGATCAAACGAATTTCAACACGTACTTCGATTACTTTGGCTTCGGCTTCAAATTCAATGAATACTTCGCAGGTTCCTTTTCTGTAAGTCCCCTTGCCGCAAAAGGATATAGTATTAGTGTAGCCGATTCTTCAGATGACTTTGGTGTTTTTGAATACCGTTCTCTCGGCCAAGGAGGCTTTGATAAATTCACTTTTGGATTAGCCACACAGCCGGTAAAATGGTTTTCTGTAGGTGCCAATGCGAAATACATCTTCGGTGAGATTGATGAAAGTAATAAGACCATCATTGCCAATCCAGATTTCTTGTCGGTTAGTAATTCAGTCCGTACGGGTATTAGCGATTTCACCTTTGATTTAGGTACCCAATTGAAATTTGAGATTGGTGAATACAGATTAAATGCTGGTGCAGTTTATGCCTTTGGCCAAGATTTGAACGCTCGTCAGATATCAACCCAGTATACATTTATTAATAGTGGTATCGTTGAGTCTGTAGTAGATACACTTTTCTATGACCTCAGTGAGCAAGGAGTTGCAGTGATGCCTTCTAGCTATGGTGTTGGAATTGGTTTCACTAAGAATGTAAATAACTCACCCATTAACGCTTGGGACCTAATGGCAGACTACAGGGTGACAAATTATAGTGAATTCAGAAAATTCGTACCGAATGGCGGAACTGATCCTGGAGCTTCTATGCTAAATAGTGAGCGCATTAGTTTCGGTGCTGCAATGGTTCCAGCCTACGTTTTCCCAGCTTTGGGTAGAAGTAGAAATTACTTCACCTTGGTGCGCTACCGCATAGGTGCTTTCCAAGAAGTGGGACAATATCAATGGGACGGTGTAGGATACACTTCTAGAGAGATAAATGCAGGGTTTAGCCTACCCGTGATATACAGATCTTTAGCACCTGGTGAACAAAAGGCAAGCTTTTTGAATATTAGTGTAGGGAGAGGGCAACGTTGGGATGGAAATTCGGCGAACCTCCGTGAAGATTATTGGAATTTCAATCTTGGTATCACTTTGAACGACAAGTGGTTCCAGAAATTTAGATATAGATAAACAACAATTGATTATGAAGAGAATAGTATTCCTTCTTGCTGCAGTAGTTTTTACTGTGAACGCAAACGCCCAAAGCAAATGGGGTGAATCGGTGGCCGATTCTGTGACATGTTACGAGAGCTATAACATCTTTGGTTCTTTTTACCAGAGTAAAGATTATGCAGGTGCTTTTGAACCTTGGTTAAAAGTATACCAGACTTGTCCTGCAGCTAAGAAAGCTACTTACATCTACGGACCTAAGATTGTTGAAACTAAGATCAAAGCAACAACTGATGCTGCGGAGCGTCAGGGTTATGTTGATCTTCTAGTAGGATTGTACGACAACCGCTTGAAGTACTTCCCAGGTAAGGAGGGTTATGTATTGTCTGAAAAGGCTTCTAAGTACATCAAATACAACAAGGATAGCATTGAAACTGCTGCCGATCTTTTTGATGCTGCATACGCCGTTGCTGGTAAAACTATGTCAGCTTCTCAGTTGAATGCCTACTTCTTGACGAACATTAAGTTGTTCAACATCACTAAAGATGTAGATCGCTTATTCGCAGTATACAACAATGCTATCGAGGCGTTGGAGTACAACTCTATGGAGTACAGCAACGAGATTTCAAATTTGACAGCTAAGGCAGATTCAGTAGAATTGACTTCAAAGGAGCAAAAATCTTTGGCACGTGCTAAAAAGAACTTGCCGAACTACGATAAAGTACAGAGCAACATTGAGAAGGCTTTATCTCCGCTATTAACTTGTGAGAAATTAGCTGTTATTTATAATGAACAGAAGTACAACGAGCACCTAGATGACGTAGAGTGGTTGAAGCGTGCTGCGAAAATGCTTCAAAAAGAGCGCGCTGGTGAAGACGGCGAAATGGCAAGCTGTACGGATAACCCTGTATTCTTGTTGATTGCAGAGCGTCTATACTCTTTGGAGCCATCAGCAAGTGCGGCTCGTTCAATGGCCAAACTGGGTGTTCGCAAGAGCGACTGGGCCATGGCTAAGAAGTACTACAGGGAAGCGATTGATCAAGAAGAGGATCTTCGCAAAACTGCAGACGATTACATGGGTCTAGCGTATGTGAACAATAAAATGGGCGCTATGTCTTCTGCGAAGAGCAACTGTTTGAAAGCAGGTCAATTGCGTAAGGATTGGGGTAACCCATACTTGTATCTAGCAACGCTTTATGCTGATGCTGCAGGTCAATGTGGTGCAAATGCAGTTGAGAAGAATGCAGTGTACTGGGCAGCTATTAATAAGCTGAGCTATGCTCGTAGTATCGACCCAAGTATTGCTGATAAAGCAAACAAATTGATCTCTGCATACTCTGCGGCAGTACCTGATAAAGGTGTGGCTTTCCAGCTAGGCTTTAAAGAAGGTGACCAGATCAACATTGGTTGTTGGATTAACGAAACTGTAAGTGTGAAGTTCTATTAAACACTAGGAAATAAAATTTTGTGAACTCCCCGCGGCGCAGCCGCGGGGAGTTTTTTTTCGCCTACATTTGAAAGGAATATCAGTGGAATAGAATTGGACAGGAGCCGCCTAAATATTATTTCTTTAGCCCTCGTTTTGCTTGCCTTTTCCTCGTGTAAGAACGACGAAAAGGTGGTGGAAGAAATCAATGCGCCGCTGATGAATTACCCCTTGAACGAACAGCGCCATGCGAACATCGTTTACAGCGACAGCGGCATCAATATCCTCGAAATAGACGCTGCATTGGTGCAGGATTACGGAAACATGGAGCCGCCCTACACCTTCTTCGGTGGAGGATTGAATGTGCGTTTTTACAATGGTCCTGAAATGAGTTCCACTGTGATGACTGCGGATACCGCCCGTCAAGACAAAAAGAGCGACTTATGGGCCATTGGTGGTGATGTTATCGTTAGAAACGGTAAGGGAGAACGCATGTTGACTGAGCTGTTGTATTGGGACAAGGCTGAGGAGCGATTGTATACAGATAAGAAAGTCACTATAGAGACTGAAGGGCAGTTGATTACTGGTCTAGGTTTCGAGGCTGATCAAGAATTTAATAATTACCGGATCTTCAAGGTTCAGGGTGAAATAACAGTAGACGATGAATAAAGCAATGCGCGTAGTTGAGCTGCTTTGGTTAGCAGTGGCTGCAGTAAGTGCGGTTGAAATATACATGGGGTGGGGCGATTGGAACCGCACCATTAAATTCTCGCTATTCTTCGGAGCGGCAGTATTCATGTACTTCCTTCGTAGAAAGGGCCGATTAAAGCAGATGGATAAATAGTGCAAATTTTACCAATCATCATAGCATCCATTCTTTTTTCAGCGCTGTTTTCAGGGTTGGAGATGGCCTATCTGAGCATCAACAAGCTACATGTAGAGCTGGAGCGCCAAAAAGGTGGATGGAACTATCGTGTTTTGGGCTATTTGGTCGACCGACCAGCGGCATTTATTGCTGCAATTTTGGTGGGTAATAATGTCGCGCTGGTCCTTTATGGGAACTATATGCACCAATTTATGGAGCCCTACTTTGAGCAGTGGTCGGCTTTAGAATATTTGGCGCTATTGGCGGAAACGTCGATCTCCACGGTGGTCATTTTGGTCTTCGCAGAGTTCTTGCCAAAGACCATCTTTAGGCAAAATGCCGAAGGTTTAATGAAGGTCTTGAGCGTTCCTGCATACTTGATATTTTGGATCCTTCGTGCGCCCAGTGCCCTTTTATTAGGGGTGAGCCAATTCTTCTTAAAGTACATCTTTAGAATAGAGGCAGAAGAGGAGAGCAACGACTTTGGCCGAGTGGAATTGGACCACTTTGTCCGGGAGCGAGTTCCCAATGCCGTTGAGGGTGATGAGGAGGTAGATCCAGAATTGGAAATTTTTAAAAATGCGCTTGAATTTCCTGAGACCAAGGCTCGCGAATTTATGATTCCGCGCACGGAGATTGAAGGGGTAGAGGTCAATACGAATTTGAAGGAAGTGCATAGGTTGTTCATTGAGAGCGGCTATTCCAAGCTTTTGGTTTTCGACGAAAACATCGATAAGATCATCGGCTATGTTCATGCCTTTGAGTTGTTTCGTCGTCCGGAAAGCTTGCAGCGCGTTTTGCGTCCGGTAAGTTTCATACCAGAGAGTATGAAGGCGGATGAAATCCTGAATTTGTTTACCAAGGAAAAGCGCAACATTGCCATTGTCTTGGACGAACATGGAGGGACTAGCGGTATGATAACCTTGGAAGATGTGATTGAAGAGATCTTTGGAGAGATTGAGGACGAACACGACTCCGAGACCCTTCTCGAGAAAGAGGTGCGTCCGAACGAGTGGTTGTTCTCGACTCGATTGGAGGTTAGTGATATCAATGAAAAGTGGGGGCTAAGCATACCGGAAAGTGAGAATTACAACACCCTGGGTGGGTACATTTTAGACCTTCACCAAAGCATTCCAACGAAGGGGACAGTCGTGCGTAGTGACCAGTACCTGTTTATCGTAGAAAAAACTACCTCAAATAGGCTTGAAGAGGTGGTTGTTAAGGCCATTTAATTGGTTCAAAATCTTATATTCGCAGACTCATCACAATAATTGCATACTAATGGCAACAATTGAACGCATCAGACAACGCTCAGGATTATTGATCGTTGTAGTGTTTGTAGCACTTTTGGCATTCTTACTTGGCGACTTGTTTAAGTCGGGAGGTTCGAAGTTTTTTGGAGATCCTAATATCATCGGTTCGGTGAATGGCGTAGAGCTTTCTCGCCAGGAAGTGAGCAAGAAAATGGAGGAGCTCAGAGCAGGTAACCCTGAAACGTACGCGAATACTTCGAGCGTACAGTTGGCTAATTTCGTTTGGACCAACTTCATGTCAGATGCCATCCTAGGCGAGGAATTAGATGCTGCAGATATGAGTGTATCTGAGCAAGAAATCTACCTAGATATCATCAACAACCCGAACATCCAGCAAAGCTTCATGGGCGCAAACGGTCAGTTTGACGAGAACATGTTTAAAAGCTACTTGGCTCAGGTTCGTGATAACAAAGACGTAACTGAGCAGAGCGCTGAAATGTGGACTCAGTGGTTGTCTTTCGAAAACGCGGTTGTTAACCAAGCGAAGAACTTCAAATTCACTAATGCTATTGAGAAGGCAGTATTCATGCCGGCTGCATTGGTTGAAGCAGAGTTTGCGCGCAGCGACGCACAGCATCCAGCGCAGTACGTATATGTTCCTTATATCGACGTCAACGAAGACGAGATTGAGGTAACTGAGGCTGATGCGAAGAAGTACTACAATGCAAACAAAGACTTGTTCACTCAGAAGGACGGTCGCAACATCGAATACATCAACTTCCAGTTGGCCCCATCACAAGCTGATCGCGATGCTTTGAAAGCAGAGTTGGCGGCATTGTCACTAGAGTGGTTCTCAGCAGAGGATGATAGTGTATTCGTGAACTTGCACAGCGACGTTCGCTTTATTCCTGAGTACTTTACTATCGACCAGTTGGTTGGTACAGGTATCGATACACTAGTCGAGGGTCAAGATGTTGGTTACCAGAAAGGGCCAATTGATCTAGGCGGTTCATTCTCCGTAGTGAAATTGGTTGACAAGAAAACATTAGCAGATAGCGTTCAAGCGCGTCACATCTTAATTCCTTTCGCGGGTGCCACTCGTGTAGATCCTAGCGTTACTCGTACGCCGATGGAAGCAAAGACTTTGGCGGATAGCTTGTTTGCATACTTGCAAGACAATCCATCTGCATTCGAATCTGTATCTGAAGAGTTCTCTTCTGATGTTGTCGCCAAAGAAAAAGGCGGTGATCTAGGGTACTTCGTTCGTGGTATGATGGCTAAGCCGTTCGAGAACTTCTGTTACTTTGGTAAAGAAGGTGACCTTGGTATGGTACCAACTCAATTTGGTTTCCACATCATCGAAATCACTGATCAAAAAGGTGCCAACGAGGCGTACAAAATTGGTCAAGTAATCCGTGAGGTTCTTCCTTCTGACGAAACTATCCAAGGACTGTATAGCCAAGCATCTTCTTACGCTGCGGCTGCACAAAGCGCTGAAGATTACCGTGCATTGGCTCTAGAGCAAGGCTTGTCTTTGCGTCCAGCGAGAAACTTAGCTCAATTCGAAGAGGTGGTTCCAGGTTTGGGAACTTCACGTCGTGTGGTACGTTGGGCATGGGACGAAGATCGCGAGGTCGGTAACATTGGCCTATTGGAAAATGACGGTAAAGGATATGTAGTCGTTGTCTTGACTGACAAACTAGAAGAAGGCACTACTCCTTTCGAAGCTGTAGCATCTCAATGTCTTGAGGCAGCTAAGAAAGAAGCTAAGAAGGCAATCATTGCTGAGCGTCTAGAAGCAGCATTGAATGGTGCGTCCAGCATCGAAGATGTAGCTACAGCTGCAGGCAAGCAAGTACGCACATTAAACTTCAAAGTAGGTCAGGCTAATATCGCTGGTATCGGAAATGAAGCTAAGGTTGTAGGTGCTGTTTGTGGTCTGGAAGCGGGCTCATTGAGCGGCGTAATTGCTGGTGAAAGCGGTGCTTTCGTTGCAATCACTCAACCAGCTCAGCCGGCGCCAACTGTAGACTTCTCAAACCAAGCGCGCTCTACTCAGCAGAGCTTGAGAAATTTGGTAAGTGTGCAAGCATATAAAGCACTGCAAGACAAAGCGGATATCGAGGACAAGCGTCACTTGATGTTCTAAGCAACGTCGATTAGAAATAAGGAAAACCACCCTTCGGGGTGGTTTTTTTATGCTTAAAAGTCTGCTGATGAGACTATAGATCTAATAGTTGTTTGCTCCGGTGTTAAAGTTTGAAAAGGTTCTTATGGAGTGGGTAAGAGAGCCTGCCCTTAGTTGGTCAGGCCTTCACTTAATTCCTAGTGTAAAGACTTGATTAAGAAGGCCGTTTCTGGCATTCGAGTATTTCCTTTATCTACCCATTGGTTAGTGCCGACTAGTTTAAGAAAGCCTGTTCTGGCGTTCTCCGTCTAGTTTGATAAAGATGAACAACAATAAAGTGAAGCCCCACAATGATGAGCCGCCGTAGCTGAAAAATGGCAGAGGAATGCCTACAGTTGGGAATAGGCCGATGGTCATGCCAATGTTGATCACCCAGTGTGTGAAGAAAATACTTGCAACGCCATAGCCGTAGAATCGACTGAAATTATCCTTCTGACGCTCGGACAACCAAATAATACGGCCAATCAATAGTGCGAATAGTACCATGAGTAAGAAGGTGCCCAAGAAACCCAATTCTTCCCCGACAGTACAGAATATATAGTCCGTACTTTGGGCAGGGACAAAGTCCAGTTTCGTTTGAGTGCCATTCAAAAATCCTTTGCCGGTCCAGCCTCCAGAGCCAATAGCAATCAAGGATTGAAGAGTGTTATAGCCAGCGCCTGAAGGGTCGTCTTCTAACCCAAGTATTAGTTTAATTCGTACCTGCTGGTGCGGTGCTAACACCTTTTCCATAACGAAGCCCACACCATAGACTATGACGGTAGACATGGCGGTGAAGAAAGCATTGTAGAAATAGTAACGGCGCTCTTTTGGAAGAAATAAGAAAGTCAATACGGCAATGACTCCGAGCCCAGGGAGAGAGTAGGAAAGCGGTAAAACCAAACCTGCTATAGCCAGTGCACCGGCACCTAAAACAATACCAATGTAATAACCTGGCATACCTGCACGGTAGACGACGAAAACTAGGCTCAAGTACACTAGGGTTGATCCCATATCTGGTTGCAATGCAATCAATAGCCCAGGTAAGCCAAGAATGGCTAGCCCAATGATACGATCACGCCAGTTTTTCATATTTTTTCTCGGGAGGCCTGCATAAAATGCGAGCATAAGAGCTGTGGCAAATTTTCCTACTTCGGAGGGTTGAAGAGAGAAACCGCCGAGACCAAACCAACTTCGAGCGCCACCAATCTTTTTACCTATAAACAGGACAAGGATCAAAAGGATGATACTCAAAGCGTACCAAAGGGGAGCGAAATTGGTCCAAATACGATAATTAGAAATCATCGTAAAGAAAATGATGAGTAGACCGCCAATGATGAATAGCCCTTGCTTACCATATTCTTCGTTTAAAGAAAATATACTGGCCGATTCTTCATTATAGACTGCTGCATAGATGCTGATCCATCCCCAGATGCAGAGAAGAAAGTATAGGGTGACTAACATCCAGTCAAATCCTACGCGATTCCTATTTTTACTTCTTCCGTAAGCCATCAGAAATTCGCTTCATAAGTGGTGTCTTCGCCATAAATGGCCAAATGTTGTGCTTTGTACTCTTCGTGCAAATCTCCCTCGACCATTCTTTGTTCCATACGAGGTCGAGTGATGGTGTCGGTAAGGTATAGTTCGGTCATCAAGCTAGAGATGGGCGCTGCCCAACGAGAACCCCAATAGCCATTTTCGATAATAACAGCGATAGCAATCTTAGGATCATCTTTAGGTGCAAAGCTCACGAAGATACTATGGTCCTGTCCATGCGGATTTTGAGCGGTCCCCGTTTTCCCGCATTGGGTGATGTGGTCCAATCGAACAGCTTTCGCTGTACCATTTTCGAAAACTTCATACATGCCGTCAATAACCGTTTCGAAGTGAACGCTGTCTATAGTCGTATACTTAGGAACCGTAAACGAACTGTCAATCTCTCCTCCGTCTATGCTCTTGACAATGTGTGGAGTGTAGTAGTACCCTCTGTTTGCAATAGCTGCAGCCATGTTGGCAAGTTGAATGGGCGTTGCTAATAATTCTCCTTGGCCAATCCCATTACTTACCGAAGTCGCACCTTTCCAACCTGTATAGCCTAGGAATCTGTCATAAAAAGCTACATCTGGAACCAATCCTTTTCTACCTGTGGGAAGGTCGTTACCTAAGAATTTACCTAATCCAAAACTCTTAACATGGTTGGACCAGGTTTCAAGTCCTTTTCGTGAATCTCCCCCTTTATCCACTGAGCGTTGATATACCGAGCAGAAATAATTGTTGCAACTTTCTGATATTGCTTTTCTTAGATCTAGGGGGCCGCCCTTGCAGTGGCACGCCACGGTCAACGAGCCAAAGTGCCATCCGTGTCTACATGTCATGGTGGTGGCGGGAGTGATGACCCCTTCCTGCAGGCCAATCAAAGCCCCCACTAATTTGAAAGGCGAACCAGGAGGATACTCCGCTAAAATACCTCGGTCAAAAAGTGGCTTATTGATGCTGTCGTAATAAAGGGTGGTATAGTTGCGACTTCTTAATCGGCCCACTAACTCATTTGGATCATAATTAGGTGCAGTGACCATGGCCAAAATCTCACCGCTTTCGGGTTCTATAGCCACAATACTGCCTCGCTTTCCGCTCATCAAGCGCTCTCCATACAGCTGCAAGTCGATATCAATGCTGCTGGTAATGTCTTTACCCGGTTCAGGTAGTATGTCAAATTCTCCTTCTTTCCAGTTTCCTATTTTTCTGTTCCTATGATCTACGGTATAAAAGCGATTCCCGTGTTCACCCTTCAGGACTTTTTCGTAACTCTTGTCAATGCCGCTCTTCCCTGCGAGATCCCCCATGGAATAACCTTCATGGGCGCGAATAAACTCTGTATTTACCTCGCCGATAAAACCAACTACATTGGCGGCGCCAGGTTCAGGATAGTTTCGTAGGATTCGTTTTTGAGGGTAAAAGCCTGCAAATTTCGTGAGTTCAGTATTGATCCTTGCGAAGTGTTCTTTAGGCAACATTTTCATGAACATGCTGCTTCGGAAATAACTGTAGCGCTTGGCTTTTTCCAATCGCTTTTTAATGTCGCTAATTTCCAGGTCTAGTAATTCACCCAATTGCGCTGTGTCCAGATCTTGAACAAGGTATGGGCTGACCATCAGGTCGTAAGTAGGGCTGTTGCCCACTATTAGTTTGCCTTTGCGATCGTAGATGTAGCCGCGCGGCGCGTACAGTTTTTCTGCTTGCGTAGCATTGCGTTCAGCCCGCGCCGCGTACTCATCATTCATAATCTGAATATTGAATAGACGCACGCTGAAAATGAGCGTGATCAGGATAATGAATGAGTAAAACGCGGCCTTATGCTGCATAGCGTTTGGACAATAGAAAATGTGTAATCGTAAGTAACCCCACAGTGCAGAGGGTCGACATCAAGATACGAAGTCCAAGTGCTGAAAATTGAGAAAATCCACTGTTTTCTACAGTAAATAATAATGAATGGTGAATGAGTACGAGCAAGAAGGTCAGCGGCAGGAAATTGGCCAATGGCAAGCTTCCAAGGGTGTGATTTGAATTTTCCTCTTTGAACCCATACATGAAATTTTCAAGGACTGGTTTGGCTACTACCATTAAGAGTGATGCAATGGTGTGCGCTCCTCCACTTTGTTCAAGACTATCCAGCGTTGAACCAATCAGAAATGCTAAAATGTAGGTAGTTGACTTAGGCGAATTGAATGGGATAACAAGGAATGCCCAAAGGTAGAGGTAAGGATTGCCGTATTGAGTCAACGGCAAATCTTGAATGAGGACCCATTGAACGAGTATTATTAGAAAGGCGATACCAAGAATCTTCGCTACTCTCATTCGATTGAAATTTTTAATGAGTCTATTTCTTGTGCCCCTTTGAATTGGCAGACATATACCCAATCTAGATTTCGAAAATCTGTAGTCAATTCTACATGGGCGTCCCAGCTAAGGTCCTCTTCACTCTGCGTGGCGCTTAACACAATGCCCGTGAGCACTGCAGGTGCAATTTCGGCCCGGGTATACGAATACACACTATCACCTTGCGTGGGCTTAAATTCCCGCTCGATGTCTTTAAGTGTAGCTATTTTCGGATCACCAGTCCAGGATAACTGACCCAAACCTTTGCCTTCCAAGCGAGCGCCAATTTCTCCTTTCATATGCGTAAATGGAACCACATAGGCATAATTTGTAGTGCTCTCGCTAACGGTGCCCACCCAGCCGGAAGCACTTATAACTCCCATGCCAGGAAAGATTCCTGTTGATTTCCCTCCACTTAATACGACATAGTTATTGCGTTTCTTGTAAGAGAAGTCAATGACTTTTACAGGGATGTAGTTATAGTTGCTTGAAAGGGTGAAGCTTGGAGCGCTGCTCGACCAAAGGGAAGCACGTAAAGTAGCGTTTTCACGTGCCAATTCCTCGTTGATATCTTCCAACGCCCAGTATTCCTTCCAGCCAGAAGTGGCGTTTGAAATGGTTGCACTAAAGCCGCTGCCTATCTGATTAACCCAATGTTCGGAAACCGGATTCTTATAGGAATGACGAATCACGGCCAATAGCAAAAGCGCTAAGAGCAACAGGTTGTTACGATACCTCGTTAGAAAAAGTATCAGTTGCTGCATAGCGGACTACTTAGTTTTCTAAAACTGTCTTAAAGTGATCGATGTTTTTAAGAACGACACCTGTTCCGCGAACTACGGCTCTTAGTGGATCTTCTGCAACGTATACCGGTAGATCAGTTTTAAGTGAGATCCTCTTGTCCAATCCGCGAAGCATCGATCCGCCACCGGCAAGATAGATACCGCTGTTGAAAATATCTGCCGCAAGCTCAGGAGGTGTGTTACTTAAAGCTTCCATGATAGCGTCTTCAATACGAGTAACACTTTTTTCCAAGGCTCTACTTACCTCTGCGTGAGTCACGCTTACTTGCTTTGGTTTTCCTGTAAGAAGGTCACGGCCTTGAACATGGAAAGGTTCCGGTGCCTCGTCGAGTTCTTCCATTGCAGCGCCAACAGAAATCTTAATATTTTCTGCGGTGCGCTCACCTACGTACAAATTGTGTTGTGTTCTCATGTAGTTGGCGATGTCATTTGTGAATACATCACCCGCAACTTTGATTGATTTATCACATACAATACCTCCCATGGCGAGAACGGCGATCTCTGTGGTACCACCACCGATATCGATAATCATATTTCCTTTAGGCTCGAGGATATTCACTCCAATACCCACTGCGGCAGCCATAGGTTCATGGATAAGGTACACTTCTTTTGCATTAGCATGTTCAGCAGAATCTCGAACGGCGCGCTTTTCTACTTCTGTAATCCCAGATGGAATACAAATGACCATGCGAAGGCTCGGTGGAAAAAGTCTCTTCTTAAAGGCTGGTATGCTCTTGATAAGCTCACGTATCATGTATTCTGAAGCTTCGAAATCTGCAATAACCCCATCCTTTAACGGACGAATGGTCTTGATGTTTTCGTGCGTCTTGCCATGCATTTGACGCGCTTCTTTACCCACGGCAATGATTTGCCCTGATCTTCTGTCTTGTGCGACAATAGATGGAGAATCTACTACCACCTTGTCTTGATATGTGATTAGCGTATTGGCTGTACCCAAGTCAATCGCTATATCCTCTGTCATGAAACTTAACCAACCCATGGCTTCAAGGTATGAAAAATTAGTGTTTGAAGTGGCGGATTCCTGTAGTTACCATGGTCATTCCATTTTCGTCACAGTAAGCGATGCTTTCCTTGTCACGGATAGAACCTCCAGGTTGGATTACACAGGTGATTCCGGCCTTATCTGCAATCTCGACACAATCTGGGAAAGGGAAGAATGCATCTGACGCCATTGCTGCTCCATTTAAGTCAAATCCGAAGCGGTTTGCCTTTTCTACAGCTTGGTTCAAAGCATCTACACGAGATGTTTGTCCGGTTCCTGAACCCAATAATTGGCCACCTTTAGCCAAAACAATCGTATTCGATTTTGTGTGCTTACAAACTTTAGCAGCAAAAACAAGATCTTCAACTTGCTCCTTAGTTGGAGCTACCTTAGTTACAGTCTCCATATCTTCTGCACCTTCAGTTTTAGCGTCTCTTGCTTGAACCAGTGTACCGTTGAGCACGGTGCGAACGTTGTATGCAGGTACCTCGTAATCTTTCAAAATGAGAAGCACTCTATTCTTCTTGCTCTTCAAAATCTCTAGAGCATCCTCGTCAAAACCAGGAGCCATCAATACCTCGAAGAACAACGTATTCATCTTCTCAGCGGTCGCTTTGTCAACCACTCTGTTCGCCGCAATTACACCACCGAATGCACTTACCGGGTCACCAGCCAATGCATCGTCCCATGCTTGTGCAAGAGTAGGGCGGGTAGCAAGGCCACAGGCGTTGTTGTGCTTGATAATAGCGATAGTGGTCTCTTCAAACTCACGGATGAGGTTGACAGTAGCATCTATATCCAAAAGGTTATTGTAGCTCAATGCTTTGCCGTGGATTTGCTCCAATGCATCATCAAGATTGCCGAAGTAGGCTGCCTCTTGATGCGGATTCTCTCCATAACGAAGACCTTGTTTTTGGCGTCCGCTCATTTTGAGATCCAATGTGTCTCCAGCGAAGTAACGGTAGATCGCAGTGTCATAATTACTGCTTTCGTCGAATGCTTCAAGCGCATAACGTCTTCTAATATCAAGAGTGGCGCCTTCCTCACTATTGAGTACGGCTAGAGCATCTTCGTATTGGCCCATGTTTGAGATGATCCAACAATCTTTGAAGTTCTTCGCGGCAGCACGAATTAGGGAGATGCCACCGATATCAATTTTCTCGATAATGTCTTGCTCCGGAGCACCCGAAGCCACAGTTGCTTCAAAAGGGTAGAGGTCTACAATAACCAAATCAAAATAAGGAATCTCAAATTCGCTCATTTGAGCTTGATCGCTTTCATTGTCTCTACGAGCAAGGATTCCTCCGAATACTTTCGGGTGCAAAGTTTTAACACGACCTCCTAGGATAGAAGGGTAAGAAGTCAAGTCTTCAACGCGCTCAACGTTAATGCCTCTTTCTTCAATGAAGGCTTGAGTTCCACCTGTTGAGTAAATAGTTGTTCCACCTGCATTTAGGGCGTCTACAATAGGTCCAAGACCGTCCTTGTGAAAAACTGAGATAAGAGCGTTTCTGATGCGCATTTTTAACTGAATTGTTGTGTAATTATCTGAGAAAGTGCAAAAGTAGCATAATTGATGCCTTTTTGTGCCCTTTTCTAGCTAATTTTGAGAGAAACCCAATACCTAGTGATCGTTCTCCTTCGCCTTATAAAAGAAAGCCTATTGTTCGCTGTTATTTCATTGACGGTAAACAAGTTGCGCACTTTTCTTTCTTTACTCGGAATTACCATTGGCATCTTTGCCATCATCTTAGTTTATTCTATTGTCGATTCCTTGGAAAAGAACATCCGAGATAGCGTTAGTCAGTTGGGCGATAATGTGGTTTATGTACAGAAATGGCCTTGGGGTGGTGGCGGTGAATATCCTTGGTGGAAATATCTTAATAGGCCAGTGCCTTTAAGTAAAGAAAGTGATCTACTCCGCAAGAGATCGCAGTATGCTGAAAATATTGCTTTTGGAACATCATTAGGAGGTGCTAATGCAAAAAGGAATGGCTTAGATGCGGGTGGTGTTGAAGTTCTAGGGGTGACCTTTGAATACAATCAAATTTGGGATTTCGAATTAGAAGAAGGAAGGTATTTCACAGAAACTGAAATGTTTGGGGGTAAGCCTTATTGTATCATTGGCGCTAACATTGCAGAGGGTTTATTTCCGGGTGGCGAAAGCCCAATTGGCGAACAAATTACTATCCGTGGCCAAAAGCTCGTGGTTATTGGAGTTTTTGAAAAAGTAGGGGAGAGCCTAGTTGGCCAGAGTTACGATAAGATGGTGCTGGTACCTTTCAAGTTTGTAAGAACAGTAGTGAATACAGATCGCAACGACGGTAATCTCATTATGGTTAGTGCAAAGGAAGGAATTACTCTTGCGCAGCTAAAGGATGAGTTGACAGGATTAATGCGTTCCATTCGCCGACTTCGTCCAGGTGCTGATGATAATTTTGCCCTAAATGATCCTTCTCTGATATCTAACCAGCTCGATGGACTCTTCGGGGTGCTTGGTTTGGTAGGCACCGTAATTGGCGGCTTTTCTATTCTAGTTGGCGGCTTTGGGATTGCCAACATAATGTTCGTGAGCGTACGTGAGCGTACCAACGAGATAGGTATTCAGAAAGCACTTGGTGCCAAGAACTTTGTGGTTTTGATCCAATTCTTAACGGAAAGTATAGTGCTTTGTCTTGTAGGTGGGGCAGCTGGTCTACTGCTGGTTTACCTTGGAGCCTTAGCAGCTGCTAAAGCTTTTGATTTTGACATATTCCTAAGTACCAAAAACATTATAGTCGGACTGGGTCTCAGCGGAGTAATTGGTCTGCTCTCTGGGTTTATTCCTGCATGGATGGCCTCAAAGTTAGATCCCGTGGAGGCTATTCGAATGCAAGCTTAAAGACGGTCTGCGACAAAATTTGTTACTGCCTCTAAAAGTGCGTGGTCTTCGGCAGTAAAAGGGGCCAACTCGTGGGAATCTATGTCAATCTGCCCAATGAGTTTTTCACCCTTATAAATTGGTACTACGATTTCACTCTTGGTCTCCAAGCTACATGCTAGATAATTCTCCTGAGCATGCACATCGGGTACTTCAAAGGTTTGTCCGCTTACTGCAACTTGACCGCATATACCTCTTCCGTAAGGAATAACAGTATGGTCGGTATATGCACCTACGTATGGGCCTATTTCTAATTGCTGCTTCTGATCATTCATAAAATAGAAGCCGGTCCAATTATAATAGTTAACATTTTCATCCAACCATTTTACAATAGCTTCTTGCAATTCAACACCTCTAAATGTGTCAAATTTTCCTAATTCATTGATCAGTGTTTGGCTTACTCGCTGCTCCATAGGGGTATCTGTTGATAGAAATGATTGATTAATGAGTAAATGTAGCACGGTTATTGTTAAACAAGTGCGAAATTAGCTTTGTTAAGCATAACAATGCAACAACACAAAACCCAAAACAATTTTACATGAGAAAGTTTTTACTCTCATTGACTATTTTGTTTGGAGGCCTATCCGCTTTTGGTCAAAGTACGACCACTCCAACCATTAGTCTTCAGGCATGTCAAGGAGACTCCTTGATTATGGCTTTCGACATCACTTCTCCTTTTAACGTAGGTAATACCTTTTCGGTGGAGATGAGTGATAATTCAGGAAACTTCAATGGTACTTTCGTATCGATATCACCACTACTCGCCTATGGCGTAAGTACTGGAAACGAGATTGATGTTTTGGTTCCTGACAATGCGCCACAAGGGGTATACAAATTCAGAATGATCTCTTCGAATCCAGTAGTGATCTCTGATACCATAGAGAACGTCATTATTGGTGCTAACCCAAATACGGATGTTGAAGTATATAACTGGTTCGACAAGGCAGGTGAGATTACCTTTTGTGAAGGGGATACAGCGCTTCTTGTTGTCAATCAAGCTCCAGCCGGGCAGAGCTACACCTATCAATGGTTAAGCGGGGGTGGCGCCATTGCTGGTGAAACGAACGATACTCTTTTTGTGACCGTCTCGGGAACCTATGGTATTGAGGTGAGTTCCAACCTTTGTGATGCTACATCCAACGATACTATTGTCAATTCTTACAAGCCAGGCTCTGAGGTTTTTGCAAATAATGGCGCTGGTATCAATTACATCGGTATCGATTCTATCCGCATGTGTGAGGGTACAGTGGCGACTCTAGAATATTTCGCTTTCCCATCACCAGGAATTACAGGATACGAATTCAATTGGTTGAAGGCAGATAGCCTAGACATCTTTGGCGATACTGTATGGTACTACACAGGTGATACAACTGCCGCAGTAGATGTTGATACAACGAGCCAATGGTTCCTTGAAGTTACTTCAGTGCCTGGAGGTTGTGTTGATACATCTATGGCTTTCTGGGTATTCGTTGATACAATACCTGCTACCACAGTAATCAATCAACCTTGGCCTGGTCAGGCGTTGCCTACAACGACTTTGTGTTTGACAGATTCAACGCTTCTTACTGCAACCGATACAGTGTTGTATGACTCTTGGGAATACCAGTGGCAGATTGCTTATCCTTCGGGAAGCTCAAACTGGCTGAATTTGGCCAATGATACGCTGCCTTGGATGACAGTAGATACCTCTATTGTAGCAGATACAGCAGATTACCGCTTGGTATTGACCAACGAAAGCTGTGATTACATTTCGAATGAAACTACTGTGAACTTTGTACCGTTCCCAACCATCTCTATCCTCCCTGGTGATTCGTTGGGCGTTTGTGTCTACGATAGTGTTTTGGTGTCGTTGCAGAGTAACGCTCTTAATTTTGCTTGGAACGGTGGTCAATTCGTAGGAAAGCAAAACTTCATAAGTGTTCCTGGACAATATGTGATCGAGGCCTTTGGAGTGAATCAATGTAGAACGGTAGATACCTTGGACGTATACAATTATACTTTAGTGGCTACTGCTATTGCTTCACCACAAGTTATCAGTCCAGGAGAAAGCACAACGCTGAGCTCAACGGGTGGTACGAGCTACTACTGGTTCGCAGATGCGCCTTCGTATTACAGTAACCAGCTTGGTGCAAGTACGATGGCTGTCCCATCGGTAGATACGATCACGTACTTTATCCAAGTTGAAGATATCAACGGTTGTACGGATACGGCAAGCGTTCAGGTGTTCGTGAGCGAACAGGATACCAACGTGATCAATGCTGAGATCTACGGTAATCTTCAAAACGTCATTACACCAAATGGAGATGGTAACAATGATATTCTTGACCTAAGCGGTGTTACCGATGGTGATGCTTGTGAGTTCACTGTATATACACGTTGGGGCACACCAGTGTACAACCAAGAAGTATATAACAATGCTTGGGGCGGAACCACTGACGGTGGTGCGCAGTTGGAAGACGGTACCTATTATTTTGTCTTAACCTTTGAGAATAATATAAGGGTCAAGGCGGCAGTAACCATCCTTAACAACTTCTAATCATGAAAAAGCAACTATTTATTTTCGCATTGTTGGTTGGAAGTCTAACTGCCAGTGCACAGCAATTGCCACTCATTTCAAGTTATTTGAATACTGCTTACTTATTTAACCCTGCCTTTAGCGGGATTGATGGTAAGACGGAAATTTCAATACTGAATCGTCGTCAGTGGACGGATATTCAGGGAGCTCCTGAAACGCAATTCATGGCATTCAATGGCAACCAGAATGACCTCAAGTTTGGATACAGTGGTTACGCATTTAATGATATAACAGATATCGTAAGCCGTTCAGGGTTTTACGGTTCTTACGCTTGGCACGTGAAATTCACAGACCAAAACAGTTTGAGTTTAGGTTTGGGTGCTGGCTATGTCAACAACAACATCAACGTAGCAGGTATTCGCGTGCCGGATGAATTGGATCCAGTTCTATACAGCCAATTAAACAGTTCAAAATTTGATTTAAACTTCGGTTTCAATTTGAAGTTTGGCGATTTCAACATTGGTGCTGCAGTACCCAACCTATTGGCGCCAAAGGTGGACTTTGGGGATAACTTCAACAGTCCTTACCAATATCACTACATGCGTCACTATGTGGTGAATACAGCCTACGATGTACAGCTTCAGAAAGGTCTAATGACCCTGAGCCCATTCGTAACGGTTCGCGCCAATGAGGTAACCATTCCTCAGGTAGACGCAGGATTGATGTTCAACCACAAGGAGTACTTCTACGTGGGTGCAGCCTACCGTTCATCTTATGCGGTTACTGGTAACGCTGGGGTACATGTTACAGAAAACATCAGCCTAGGTTACGCGTACGACTTCTCGCTCAATACTTACGGTTTTGCCTTGGGTAATTCGCACGAATTTATGCTGCGCTACACCTTTGGTGAGAGCAAGAAGGACAAGCGTCTAGAAAATGAAATTAAGAAATTGAAGGACCGTCAACGTCGTCAATCTGGCGATCTAGAAGATTTGCTCAATGACCGCTTAGACGAATTCAAAGATGAGATCACCGAGCAACAGAAATCGCTATTTGACGCTGAGAAAGAAGCTATGAAGGGCGAGCTAAGTGAAGCTGCTGCTCAGGCTGCTGCCGATGCTGCAAGTGAAGCTACTGCGAATAATGCAGGTGCTCAAGGTGGTATGAACAACGGTGCTACTTCAGGTAATGGAGGCTTTGATCCTAATACCGGTGCCGGAGGAAATATGTATCCACAAACACCTCAAGGTGGAGGTAATGTGAATTCAAACATCACAGGTTACAATCCGAACCAATACGCCGGTAACGTACAGCCTGGATCACAAGGATACTATGTAACTGCTGGTGTGTTTGGATCAAGAAACAATGCTGTGAAACTACAGAACAAGCTTCGTGCTCAGGGTGTAGGGTCAGACATCTTCCAAGATCCGAACAACAACATGTACTACGTATTCTTGTTGAAATTCAATAACTACAATGCTGCAAACCAAGCGCGCAATACTGGCTTTAACGGTCAGTACAACGGCAAGCTTTGGATTAAGGTACTGTAGTCGTCGAAAAAATAGTTCAATTAAAAACCCCCGCGGCCGATGGCCGCGGGGGTTTTTTTTATGGTTTTTTTTTGCTGTCTTTCCAGCTGAATTCCCTCTTACTCTTTCTCTGCTTCGCGAGTAGGGAAGATGAGGTCAGGGTTCTCGGCCTGCGCTTCTTTTGCCAATCGTCCGCCAGCAAGAATGCGCTCGGCTTGTTCCAAATGACGACCGATGTGCGGCACCATCATCTCTAGTCCAGTCAAGGTTTTGACCTTGATCGGTGGAGCGGCGCTCATCACCTTGGTGTTCCTGAGCTCAGGGCTGTGTGGAACGATGCGCAAGATTTTCTCTATTTGGCTGAGGTCAGAAATGAAGTTCTCCATCACCTTCTGTGCACTGAACTTGAGTTCTGGGTTTTGAATGCGTCGCGGTTGCAGCTTCTTAGGTGCAGGGATTTTTATCGCTTTAGGTTTACTCAACGCAGACATCCATCCGCGCGCTTTTTTCTGAAACCAGCTCAGGGTGAGTTCTTTCGTTTGACTGGCTTCTTCCGCTTGACACACCTTGGTCAGTTGCGGCAAATAGCCTTCATTCACATTGTTAATGTGCTCAATGCACTCAATGGCAGACCACTTTTCGCCCTCAGGGATGAAAAACAGTTCGTCCTCTTCAAGGAAGTAAAAGGCAGTTTCAAATTGCTTTTTATAATCGGCCAATTCTGCCAACCTTGAATCTATAAAGTCTTGAACCTTCATTATGCTTCTACAGGTTTTTCCAATTCTACGATGCTGCTCAACATCTGATGAACGTCTTGTAATTCAATAATGTTCTGTGCGACGAAGGTGAGTTTCTCTCCCTTTTGTTTTACTTGAACCTTGCGAGGGTTGCGCTGCAAATAGCCCAAGATGGCCGAGAAAATAGGCAGTTGGTAATACTCGCTGTTGTTCTCGGCGGCAAAGTGCCCGATAAACTTACCCATCTTGATGATGAGCTTCTGGAAGCCAATATGCTTGGCCAGCCACTTGATACGTACCGAATAGAGTAAGGCTGCTACAGATGGCGGGATAGGGCCGAATCGGTCTTCCAATTCCATTTCAAAGAATTGCAGATCTTCCTCCTCTGTGAGTTCGCCCAATCTTTGGTAAAGCTTCAGACGTTCCTCGATGTTGTTCACATAATTATCTGGTATCAATAATTCCATGTCGGTATCAATCTGGACTTCGTCCACAAAATCTGACCCTTTGTCTTTGTTCTCTTTTTCGTAGAGGTCTTTGAATTCGTTCTCTTTGAGCTCCTTTACGGTTTCTGCCAAAATCTTCTGGTAGGTATCAAAGCCCATATCCGTGATAAATCCACTCTGCTCGCCGCCCAACATATCGCCGGCACCACGAATCTCGAGGTCTTTCATGGCAATCTTGAAACCTGAACCCAGATCAGTGAATTGCTCGAGCGCGCGCAATCTTTTTCGTGCCTCATCAGTCAAAGTGCTCAGTGGAGGGGTGATCAACTTACAAAATGCCTTCTTGTTGGAACGGCCCACGCGACCGCGCATCTGGTGCAGGTCAGACATTCCAAAGTGATTGGCATTGTTGATGATAATGGTATTTGCGTTCGGCACATCCAATCCACTTTCAATGATGGAAGTAGCCACCAATACATCGTATTTTCCGTCCATAAAGTCGAGCATGACCTTCTCGAGCTTCTTGCCGTCCATCTGTCCGTGGCCAATGGCTACGCGGGCATCCGGAACTAATCGGCTCACCATGCCAGCGACCTCTTGGATATTGCTTACTCGGTTATTGATGAAGAATACCTGACCGCCGCGCTGAATCTCATAGCTGATCGCATCGCGGATGCCTTCCTCATTAAACCCGACCAATTCTGTTTCAATAGGTTGCCTGTTCGGCGGTGGCGTGGTCATCACGCTCAGATCACGTGCCGCCATTAGTGAAAACTGCAGCGTCCGAGGTATAGGCGTTGCCGTAAGTGTTAGTGTGTCGACATTGACTTTAAGCGTTTTAATCTTGTCCTTCACAGCTACACCAAACTTCTGCTCCTCGTCAATGATTAACAGACCAAGGTCCTTAAACTCGACGCTCTTACTCACCAGCTTATGGGTACCGATGAGAATATCAACTTTGCCTTCAGCAAGTTTCTTTAGTGTCTCGCGCTGTTGACCTGTGGTTCTGAACCTGTTGATGTAATCCACGTTTACAGGGAATCCCTCCAATCGTTTCGAGAAGGTTTTAAAGTGCTGGAAGGCAAGAACAGTAGTCGGCACCAACACGGCTACCTGCTTGCCATTGGCAACGGCTTTAAACGCAGCGCGTATGGCGATTTCGGTTTTTCCGAAGCCTACATCTCCACAGATCAATCGGTCCATAGGCATTCTGCTCTCCATATCCTTCTTGATAGCTTCCGTAGCAGACATCTGGTCCGGAGTATCCTCAAATAGGAAGCTTGCCTCCAATTCATGCTGCAAGTACCCGTCCGGCGCACATTGGAACCCAATAGCTTCGCGACGTTTCGCGTACAATTGTATGAGGTCGAAGGCAATCTTTTTCACTTTCGCCTTCGTCTTTTTCTTCAGAGTCTGCCACTGCGCCGATCCAAGCTTGTGCAAGGAAGGTGCAGTGCCGTCCTTTCCATTGTACTTGCTGATCTTATGCAGGGAATGGATACTCACATATAGGATGTCATTATCACGGTAAACGAGCTTGATGGCCTCCTGAATTTTCCCGTTGTTATCGACCTTCTGCAGCCCTCCGAACTTTCCAACCCCGTGGTCAACATGCGTCACATAATCCCCAAACTCAAGCGCATTAAGCTGCTCAAGGGTGATGGCTTGTTTCTTTTTCGCGCCATTCTTGATGTTGAAGCGTTGGTAACGGTCGAAAATTTCATGATCGGTATAGAGGTATGTCTTGGCCAAATTATCTTCGAACCCTTCATGTAGGGCACCTACTGTCGTTTCATATTTCGGGGCCAATTCCAAGTCCTCAAAAATCGCGTGGAAGCGTTCGATCTGCTTCGGGTTCGAACACATCAATACGGTTTCAACGCCTTCCTTCTCGCTGCGCAATAAGGTCTGGGCCAAGAGCTGAAAATCTTTGTTGAACGCTCGTTGAGGCAAAGCTTTGCTCTCCAACTTTTCTGAGGTCCATTCACTGCGCCCGTATTCCACGCGCGGGAATTCGAGCAGCCCTCGCTTCATTGCGTCGCCGCTAATGAACAGCTCGCTCGGTGCACCACGTTGCACGGTATCACCCAGCTCTTCGTAGCGCTCGTGTGCAAGCTCCATCAATCGGTCCAGCTTGTTGGTAGCCATTGAAGGCGTATCTATCCAGAGCTGAGTATTCTTTGGTAAATAGCTCAAAAGAGAAGCGCGACTTTCCAAGAACGTTTTGTTCTCCACATTAGGAACAATGCTCATTTTCGTGGCTTTGCCCACGGTTCGTTGAGTTTCGATATCGAAGAAGCGAATGCTCTCGACCTCGTCGTCAAAAAACTCTACGCGATAGGGATGATCCTTGGAAAATGAAAAGATATCTACGATGCCTCCGCGAACGGAGAATTGACCAGGTTGGACGACAAAATCTACGCGTTCAAACTGGTATTCAAAGAGTGTTTCGTTGAGGAAATCTAGACTTAATTGGTCTCCAAGATTCACTTTGAGTGTATTGGTTTCCAATTCCTTTTTCGTTACCACCTTCTCGAACAGTGCGTCCGGATAAGAGATCAAAATAGGTGGCTTGCGACGGGCACTGAGGTGGTTGAGCACCTCTGCGCGCAGCAGTACATTGGCATTGTCCGTCGTCTCTACCTCATAAGGCCTGCGGTAGGATGCGGGGTAGAAGTAGCTCTTCACAGACGGGAGCAGCTTCTCAATGTCGTTTTGAATGTAGGCGGCCTCTTCCTTGCTGTTGGTAATGATGAACTGCATGCTCCCCGTTCGCTCGTAGGTGGCAGCGGCTAGTACGGCGGCATGCGAGCCTCCTGCTGCTTGAAAGCCAAGGGCAATGTTTTGCTCAGCTGCATGTGCAGCGCTGAGCTGTTCAACTAAAGGGTGGCTGTGGTAGCGGGATAGTAAATCTGCTATTTCCAAGTTCTATTCTTCTTCGTACCTGCGCAAAAACGCATGGGCCATATCCACCATTTCCGGTGAACCGATGAAGAAGGGAACTCGCTCGTGCAATTCGCTCGGCTCTAGTTCCAAGATTCGCTGTTTACCGTTCGTGGCAGTACCGCCTGCTTGTTCAACTATAAATGCGAGTGGGTTACACTCGTACAACAGGCGAAGCTTACCATTAGGCGCCATCGTTCCTGTGGGGTAAAGATACACCCCACCTTTGATAAGATTGCGATGAAAATCGGAAACTAAAGAGCCAATGTAACGCGAGGTATAAGGCCTTCCTGAAGCGGCATCGTATTGCTGGCAATACTTGATGTACTCCTTTACGCCCTTGGGAAAATGGACGTAATTCCCTTCGTTCACACTGTAAATTTTGCCCGATTTTGGGATCTGCATATCGGGATGTGACAAGCAAAAGACGCCAATTGAGGGGTCCAGTGTAAAGCCATTCACGCCATTTCCAGTGGTGTAGACGAGCATTGTGGAAGATCCATAAACGACATATCCTGCGGCGACTTGGGCATCGCCGGGCTGTAAGAAATCTTCCAAGGTTACTGGCGTGCCTTCCGGGGTGATACGTCTGTAGATAGAGAAAATGGTTCCCACGCTGACATTGACATCAATGTTGCTTGAGCCGTCCAAGGGGTCCATGAGTACCACGTATTTGGCATCTTGATGAATCTCGTCGTCGAAGCTGATGTAATGCTCCTCTTCTTCAGAGGCTACTCCGCAGCATTGTCCCATCGAGCGCAAGGCACGCATGAAAGTATCGTTGGCCATGACATCGAGCTTTTGCTGTGCTTCGCCTTGGACGTTGTCTTTGCCCATAGCGCCGAGAATATCCGCTAATCCAGCTTTATTGATTTCTCGATTCACCACTTTTGCGGCCAAGCGAATGGAGGTGAGTAGGTGCGATAAATCGCCCGTTGCGAAGGGGAAATCCTTCTGATTTTCGACGATGAATTCGCCGAGGGTGGTTGGTTGTACCATGGTCAGTGGTATTTTGGTTGTGATAGGTTCGTCTAAGTTACCATTAAAGTATGAGAAGAAGGCCAAATCAAAGCACTACCTTTACGGCATGAATAATCGTGGGCAGGTACGTGCTAAAAAGCACCTAGGACAACACTTTTTAAAAGACGAAAGCATTGCTGAACGCATTGCTAACGTAGTGCCTTTTGAAGGCGTAGATAAGGTTTTGGAGATCGGACCAGGAATGGGAGTGATGACCAAATACCTTTTGAAGAATCCTGCCATTGAGACCTGGGTGGTGGAGATAGACGAAGAGAGTGTGAGCTATCTAAAGGCACATTACAACACCTTGAGTGCTCGAATTTTGGAAGAAGATTTCCTGAGATGGAACCCGGCGAAAACCTTTGGTGATGAAAAGTTCGCCTTGGTGGGGAACTTCCCGTACAACATTAGCTCTCAGATTGTTTTCAAGGTGCTGGAACACATGGATCAGATTCCGCTTTTTGGCGGAATGTTCCAAAAGGAGGTAGCGCAGCGCTTGTGCTCGCCACCGGGAAACAAGACCTATGGGATCCTTTCGGTGCTTTGTCAAGCTTATTACGATTTGACCTATGATTTTACCGTGCCGCCTGGTGTGTTCAACCCTCCACCTAAAGTGGATAGTGGGGTGATGCATATGGTGCGTAAGACGGAAGATCCGGATATAGATTTTAAGCTGTTAAAGCGCGGTGTAAAGGCGGCTTTTGGCATGAGAAGAAAAACCCTACGCAATGCTTTGAAAGTGCTTAACTTGCCACAAGGTTTCGACCATCCCTACCTGAGTAAACGTGCGGAGCAATTGTCTCACACGGAATTTGTTGAACTATTAACGGCGATCGAAGATGGAAGAAATGAGCATTAGAGCCCGCGTTGTCAAGGCTTTAGCTGAGACGAACGAAGCTACATTTGCGGAGATCATCGAAGGTATTCACCCTGCTGATATGGCGGAGGTGTTGGAGACCTTTGTCGCAGAAGAGCGTTCGGCATTCTTTGAGAAAATCAATCCTGAATTGGCCGCTGATATCCTCGTTGAGTTTGATGAGGAAGAGCGCGGCGAGCTGGTAGCTACGTACTCTGCAGAGGAGATTGCGCAGGAATTGGTCGGGAATATGGATTCCGATGATGCTGCCGATATGCTTTCTGAACTCTCTGATGATATGACCAAAGAGGTCTTGTCTCAGGTAGAAGATGTAGAGCAGGCGAAGAAAATTGCGCAGCTACTTACCCACGAAGAAGATACTGCGGGTGCCTTAATGGCGACAGAACTTGTAGTCGTCAATGAAAGTTTGACGGCCATTCGTTGTGTTGCCGCTATGCGTTCTCAAGCAGCAAATATCGATCG
>Ga0209654_1000838_pt1 | contig 27760 bp, 24 predicted proteins | sample SaaInl1SG_22_DNA_FD_184646 | JGI IMG/M metagenome (GOLD analysis project Ga0209654, IMG submission 184646) | Marine microbial communities from expanding oxygen minimum zones in the Saanich Inlet - ESP_161SG_22_DNA (SPAdes) (version 2) | ecosystem: Environmental > Aquatic > Marine > Intertidal... | reverse complement strand
GAATGGCTCGAGAAGAATTCAATCTCTGAGGAGGTTGTGCCGATTTTTGAAGAAACCGTCGATACTTATCTTGGTGCAGAAATCCAAGCCAGAGAATTGGTGGCGGAAGGCTTGCTGGGGATTAATGCCACCGGCATCTCTCCCGCCGATATCCGGAGTGGCAAATTCGATGATCTTTTTGCCAATCCCGAAGCGCTCCTCAATGCGGCACCCGTGTTGATCGGCGCCCCCGCAGAAGTGCAAATGGCCTTTCAAAACCGCGCGCAATCTATTTTGGCGACATCAAAAGGCATTGATCTTGCCGAGTTTGAAGCCGTGTCACTTGATATAGACACTGGCAATCTGGCGGAGCTTTCTGCCGCCGCGGAACAGGAAACACAGCGTCTATTGAGTGAAGGCCTAAATGCGGTTAATGGCACAAATCTGACAGTTGCCGATGTTCTTGACGGCAAGCTCGATAATACAATCGGCGTTTCCACCGCCATCGTTAATGCCAGTGAGGATGTTTACGCCGCGTATGAAAGCCGCATGAATCAGGTGCTTGCCGCAGAGGCCGGCATCAGCTTGGACGAGATTAATTTTGTTAATCAAGCGGTCAAGGATGCTGGTGTAACCTCTGCTGAGGAAGCTGGCCGTGTCGCCGCCGAGGCCGCAACACAATTCCAAAATAATCAGGGTGCTTCTGCAATGGCCGAGGCGAATGCCGCGGCACAACAGGCGCAAGACTTGAATAATATCGCCGAGGAATTGCAAGCCATCGCCGAGCGAGAAGGCACAGCAGAAGCACGCTCAGCCGCCGCAGATGCCGCCCGATCAGCAGAAGCAGCGGCACAAGCCGCACAGGCCGCTGGCGAAGCCGCGATGGCTTCGGCAGGTGGGGCGGCATCACGCTCTGCCGAGGAAGCCGCTTGGGAAGCTGCCTCACAGAATGCTTATGAACAGGCAATGGGCGCGGCTCTGGCCGCCGGTCAAAGCGCCGAGGAGGCCGCATCACAGGCCGCCCAAGCCGCCGCCTCCGCCGGTCAAGCAGCGTTCGAAGCCGCGTCGGTTGCGGCTGGTGCTAGTGCCGCTGAAGCCGCGCAACAAGCCGCCGCCGAAGCCGCCGAGCAATCAGCCTTGCGTGATCTAGAAGCACGGCTAGCCAGTGGTGAAATCTCCGAGGCCGAGTTCAATGCGTTAATCCAGGACGTCCCTCCCGGCGCAGAGTAATCTCGTCAAACGGATGGATGTGAGGGCCATCAAAACACTAGGCCCCAAATTTATAAAACCCCAGATCAATCGGTCTGGGGTTTTTCGTGGCCGAAATATTTGCCGCACCAACAGAGCATTGCCATATTACCCTAGTAACAGGCGGCATTATGAGGGTAGGCTTGTGTATTATTGTTGATTGTTTTTTAGGATTGTACTTATGAAATTTCTTATTGCCCAGCTCACGGTCGCGGTTTCATTGATTGTCGCTCCGGCCGCGCTGGCCGATCATTCACCCAAAAAAATGATGCGTAATTTTAAAGCATTTTCCCAGCTCGGCATGACCGGCCAGTTGGGCTCGTTTAGCGTGAATGTTTCAAAATTTGGGGCCATGCCAAAAGGTGCGCCGACCAGTGTTGATACTGAAAACTATCAAGAGATGTTGGCAGATAAATTCAATCTCGCCGCCATTGTGATCAAGGGTGACGACATTGTTTTTGAACGTTATAAGACCAACAAAGGTTTTGATAGCAACACCCCGATGCTCGGCATGTCGATGAGCAAAACAGCGGTTGGGGCGGCGGTTGGTGCCTTGCTTTGTGATGGAAAAATCAAGTCGCTCGACGATGATGCGGGGTCATATTCAAAAACCCTAAAGTCGTCGCCCTACGCCACCATCAAGATCCGAAATATTCTACAGATGAATAGTGGGGTTAGCCCGCTAGGCCGCGGTGATGAAAAGCGCTTTAACAGGAAATCACGCGGTGTAGAAAAATTTGCCGGTGAGGCAAGTGTGCGAGGTGCGTTGGCATTTTACAAAGAGCCCGCGCGTGACCAAAATAGCCAGATGAATTATCACTCCGCCGATACGCTGGCATTGTCCGTTTTGGTTGAAGAGATTGCGGGCGCTCCATTGGCCGATGTGTTTTACGAAAATGTGTATAAGAAATTTGGGCAAGACGGCTATATGCATTGGACCGCCGATGGCGATGGCACGACTGTCTCATTTTCAGATCTGGTGATGACAGCTAGAGATTGGGGCCATTTCGGCAAATTCCTCATGGCAGAGAAAAAGGCCAAAACCTGTTTGGGCTCGTTCTTCAATGAGGGTGTTGAGAATGCCGTTACGACTGGCAAGAAAAACGGATCCAGATATGGATATCAAAGCTGGGTGTTTGACGTGAATGGCAAGCCTGCCATGGTTCTGCAGGGGCATGGAGGACAATTCACAGTGCTCGATGAAACGACGGATACGGTGTTGTTGGTGATGTCCTTGAATGAGGATTACAAGGCCGGAAACCTGTTTAACAGCATTCACAAAATCGCGGAAAAGCTCAATTAGGCTTGGGCCAATACGGCAAAAGCAACGGGGCCAAGACGGCAAAAGAAATGGGGCCAATACGGCAAAAGCAACGGAGCCAAGTCGCGCCCCGCCACCGCCCATTTGCGGTGACGTGGAAATGTGTCGCCAAGGCTTACAAGAATTGCTAGGCGCGGGGATTTTATATTAGAAAAATATGATGTAAATCAATGGTTTGACAAATTTTATGAACCGCAGGATGCTCTTTATCCTTAAGGATATTTTGTGGATCATCAGATGAAAACGGCAGACCGTGATCGCGTGGCACATGACGGCGCTGGTAAATCCGGCCCCTCGGCCCTCGCGCGGCTATTCTCGCGCATTAAGCGATATCTAATCCTACCACTGATCTTCCTATCCCTAGCATCATCCCCAAGCTTTTCGGCGGATTTTGATAAAGGGGTGGCGGCTTATAAGCGCGGCGATTATGCAACCGCATTGCGCGAATGGACACCATTGGCCGAACAGGGCAATGCTTTAGCGCAATTTAATGTGGGTCAAATGTATCTCAATGGACGAGGCGTTCCACAGGATTACAAGGCGGCAATGAAATGGTATCGCCTTGCCGCCGAACAGGGCGATGCCGATGCTCAGGTCAATCTGGGTGTTATGTACGACGATGGCCGCGGCGTTCCACAGGATTACAAGGCGGCAATGAAATGGTATCGCCTTGCCGCCGAACAGGGCGTTGCCGAGGCCCAGTACAATCTGGGTGTTATGTATAAAAATGGCCAAGGCGTTCCGCAGGATTATAAGGTGGCGTTGAAGTGGTATCGCCTTGCCGCGGAACAGGGCAATGCCAAGGCGCAATTCAGTCTCGGTGTGATGTATGATTTTGGCCAAGGCGTTCCGCAGGATCACAAAACGGCAGTGAAATGGTATCGTTTTGCCGCCGAACAGGAGGATCCTGACGCGCAATACAATTTAGGTCTGAAGTATATGAAGGGACAAGGCGTTCCGCAGGATTACAAGGTAGCCGTAAAGTGGTTTCGATTTGGTGCCGAACAGGGGTTTGCCGATGCCCAGACCAATCTGGGTGTTATGTACGACAATGGCCACGGCGTTCCGCAGGATGACAAGGCGGCGTCGAAATGGTATCGCCTTGCCGCCGAGCAGGGTGATGCCGATGCCCAGACCAATCTGGGTGTTATGTATAATAATGGCCACGGCGTTCCGCAGGATGACAAGGCGGCGTCAAAATGGTATCGCCTTGCCGCCGAACAGGGTAATGCCAAGGCCCAAAACAATCTTGGTCTCATGTACAAGAACGGGTGGGGCGTTCCGCAAGATTACAAGGCGGCAATGAAGTTGTACCGCCTTGCCGCCGAGCAGGGACTTGCCGAGGCCCAGTACAATTTAGGTCTCAATTATGTGAGGGGGCAAGTCGTTCCGCAAGATTACAAGGCGGCGTTGAAATGGTTCAGTCTTGCCGCTGAACAGGGGGTTTCAGGGGCTCAGTACAGTCTTGGCCTGATGCATCACCATGGCAAAGGCGTTCCGCAGGATAATGTCTATGCCCATATGTGGTGGAATATTGCGGCGGCAACTGGTGATGAGGATGCTACTCACAACCGAAATACAGTTGCCCTGAAAATGACCCCAGCCGAGATATTGAAGGCGCAGAAACTTGCGCGGGAATGTTTCGCCAAGGATTACAAGAATTGTTAGGTGCCCTATTCGGTCTTCGACGCTGGTGCTTTTGTTGGTAGTTTTATGGTGAAGCTGGTCCAGTTTTTGCCGGTTTTGCCTTTGCCGGTTTTGCCGGTGTCGGTTGTGACCGTTACTGTGCCGTTATGGCGGGCGCAGATTTCGCGGACGATGGCTAGGCCCAGCCCGCTTCCGGCGCTCTCATAGCCTTGCTCGAACCGGTCGAAAATGCGTGTTGTCAAATCCGATGGCACGGGCTTGCCGTCATTGCTGACGATGATTTCAATATGGCGCGCCGCAGGTTTGGTTTTGATCACAATCTGGCCGATTTCATCGCCGCCATGGGTGAGCGCGTTATCCAGCAAATTGGTCACCGCCTGTTCAATTAGCACCGGATCCGCCGATATTGTTATCCCGTCACAGCCCGGCTCATACGCAAAATCGAGATTGGCCTCGATCACCGCGTTGGCATGCTTGGTCGCCACCGCCTCGATAATCTCGTCAATCACGACATCCTGTGTCGCCATATCGGAATGGCGCAACGCCTCATAGGACAGCAATTGCTGGGTGAGGCGCACTAGGTGCGAGCTGGCGGTCAATAGCTGGGCATTGCGTTCATGCGCATCGGCAAGGCTACGCGATGATTGCGTGACCTCGGCCAGCGAGTGAATGCTGGCAATCGGATTGCGCAATTGATGGGCCGCGTTGGAAATAAAGCGGTCCTTTTCGGCTTGGTTATTTGTGACCTCGGCGAATAGATCATTGAGCCGCCGGACAATCTGGCGAACCTCAACCGGCACCTGTCGGCGGATCGGGCCAAGGTCGGAACTGGATCGGCGGATCAACGCTTCTTCAAGCGCACGCAATGGACGCAGGCCGCGGCGAACACCAAAGAACACAACCATCGCCGTGGTTAACAATAACAAACCGGCAATGATCGTATCACGCAATAGAAACGCCTGTGCAAAGGCGCGGCGTTGTTCCAGATCTTGCCAGACCGATACCATAACAACGCCTGATAGCTGGTCGATCTCGGCGCGTTCCATCAATTGCACGACCGTAACCGGACGGCCCCGATGCGAGGATTCAAAGAACACCAATTCATTCGCCGTGGCACGTTTGCCGGTGGGTACGGGCGGCGGTGAATAGCCGGTGACGAAACTGCCATCCGGGCCACTGACATGATAGAAAAACGGCGCGCCGGAGGCCTCTTCAAATAACAGCTTGGTCGCGGGGGAAAGGCGCTCGCCGTTAGTGGCCAATAGATCGCGGAAAATGGCGAGGGCAATGATTGATAGTTTCTGGTCATAAATCGCGGCGGCGGATTGGCTGGCTTGGCGGTATTGCCACCCCAAGCCGCCTAGCGCGACGAATAATAGCGGCGTTAATACCAGCACAATGAGGCGCAGGCGCAGGGACTGGCCGAACAGCATTACGCACCCACCTTCAAGAAATACCCAAGGCCGCGGGCCATCTTAACCTCGACGCCATGTGGTTTGATTTTCTTGCGCACGCGCGACACCAGAACCTCTATCGCGGCGTCATTTACATCCACGCCGACCCCGTAAACATGTTCTAGCAGGCGGGATTTAGACACCAGATTACCGGCATTCGCGCTCAGACATTCAAAGGTTGCAAACTCACGCCGTGCCAGACCCAGATCCACACCATCGACGCTCACGAAACGGCTCTCATTGTGAACGGTCAGGGCGCCTATCTGCTGGGCTTTGGTGGCGGTCTTTGGCTTGCGGCGCAATAGGGCCCGCACCCGTGCCATTAACTCGTCCATTTCAAACGGCTTGACCAGATAATCATCCGCCCCCGCATCAAGTCCGGCGACACGATCTTGAATGCTATCACGGGCGGTCAGCATCAAAACCGGTATATCGATGTTCTGACGATTCGCCGAGACTAGTATCTCTAGCCCCGAAATCCCCGGTAAATTGACGTCGAGAATGCAGAGATCAAAGCGTTCCTGCGTTAAAAAATGGCGGCCTTCTTCGCCATCATGAACGACGGTAACCGCATGACCTTCATCATCAAATCGGTGTTTGATCGCCGCCGCTAGGGCCGCATTATCTTCGACAATTAAGATACGCATGGATCTGTAAGTTTCATGAAAGCTTTAGTCTATACGATGATGCCCGAATAGAAAACCATCTCATTTTGGTGGGATGTATTCGACAAGTTTATCGCAGTTTTGGAGGAATAAAATGAATAAACTTACCCGCATCGTTGCTGGTGCAGGCCTTGTTTTTGGCATGGTGTCAAGCGGCAGCCTTACAGCGGCAGCTGAAGTTGACTTCAGCGGCAAGACAATCGAATGGACAATTCCATTCTCAGAGACAGGTGGTTCGGCCAAATGGGCGAACTTCTTTGCCCCATTGTTGAGCGAGCATATGCCAGGCAACCCAACCGTGGTTGTAAAGTTCATGCCGGGCGCCGGTTCAACTAAAGGTGCCAACTGGTTCCAAGAGCAAAAGCACACTGACGGTACCGTAATGTTCGGTTCATCAGGTTCAACCCAGTTCCCATATTTGCTTGGTGACCCACGGGTTCGCTATGAATATGCCGACTGGAACCCTGTCATGGCATCAGGCACAGGCGGTGTTGCTTATTTGAACGCCGAAGCTGGCGCCAAATATGACGGCACAGCAAACAACCTTAAGGGCATGACATTTGTTTATGGCAACCAGGGCGCAACTCGTCTTGATTTGATCCCAGCCCTTGCATGGAAAATGCTGGGTATGAATGTAGAGCACGTCATGGGCGTTAAAGGCCGTGGTGATGGTCGCAAGATGTTCGAGTCTGGCGAAGCTACAATCGATTATCAGACATCTTCATCATACCTGAAAAGCTCATCAAAGCTGGTTGAAGAAGGCAAAGCTGTTCCGATGATGACTTGGGGTGCGCTGGCCGCTAATGGCGAGATTGTTCGTGACCCAACTTTCCCAGACATGCCTACTTTCAAGGAAGTATGTCAGGCGACTGATGGTTGTGAAACTTCTGGCCCAGCTTGGGATGCATGGAAAGCCTTCTTTATCGCTGGCTTCCCATCACAGAAAATTGCGTTCCTGCCTGCTGGCACACCGCAAGACGTGATCGACACATATAATGCGGCTTTTGCTGAAATTCAGGCCCGCCCTGATTTCACAAAAATCTCATCAGCGCGTTTGGGCAAGTACCCAATGTATGTGGGCGCCGGTGCCAAGGACGCACTTGGTGGTGCGATCACTGTTTCTGACAGTGCAAAAACATATGTAACCGATTGGTTGCAGGCTGAGTTCGGCGTTTCGTTGAACTAAACCAACCAAATAACTGAGCCCTGCCCGATTATTGGGGCAGGGCTCTTTCTCTTTCATTTAATATATAATTTGAGTGTGGCCATGGACGTTTTCATTAATGCGATACCAGCGCTGATTGAGGCATGGTCACTTATCCTGCAACCCACCGTCTTGATCTATTTGCTTGGTGGTGTGCTCATGGGCTTGGCGATCGGGGTGTTCCCGGGGCTTGGCGGTATTGCCGGATTATCTTTGGTATTGCCGTTCATGTTCGGCCTAGAGCCGGCCTATGGCTTGGCATTGATGATCGGTATGGTCGCGGTTGTGCCAACGTCGGATACCTTTGCCTCTGTATTGATGGGCATACCCGGATCATCGGCGTCACAGGCGACGGTTCTTGATGGCTTTCCGATGGCGAAAAAGGGGATGGCCGCACGGGCATTATCCGCGGCCTTTGCCTCGTCTTTATTTGGCGGCATCGTTGGTGCGTTATTCCTCACAGTTTTCATCCTCGTAGCACGGCCGATTGTCCTAGAATTCAAATCGCCAGAGCTATTGATGGTGTCGGCCTTTGGTCTGTCGATGGTCGGTATTTTGGCTGGCCGTGTTGCGCTTAAAGGCATGATGGCGGCAGGCGTGGGCATGCTGGTGGCGACCATTGGCGAGGGTCCGTTCAATGGCGAATTGCGGATGTCCAGTTATGATTTTCCGTATCTGACAGATGGCCTGAAACTGGTCATTGTCGGCTTGGGTATTTTCGCCATTCCTGAAATTGTCGCGCTATTACGCAAAGACAAGGCAATCTCTGACAAAGCGGCTCTTGGTTCTGGGTGGGCCGATGGCGTAAAGGATTGGTGGGCGAATAAATGGCTGTCTGTGCGGTGTTCATTGATCGGGGTGACGGTTGGCGTGATCCCGGGTCTTGGTGGTTCGGTGGTCGATTGGATCGCCTATGGACATACCGTCCAGACAACCAAAGACAAGAGCCAGTTTGGCAAGGGTGACGTGCGCGGCGTCATTGGTCCGGAGAGCTCAAACAATGCCAAAGAGGGTGGCGGTCTTGTGCCGACATTGCTGTTTGGTATTCCAGGCTCAGGCTCCATGGCGATCTTTATCGGTGCGCTATCATTGCTCGGCTCTGGTGAACTCGAAGTTGGGCAGGTGATGCTCAAGGATAATTTGAATTATACCTATGCGATTGTTTGGTTGCTGGCGCTGGCGAATGTGTTTGGCACAATTCTATGTATCGGCCTGTCGAGCCCGATTGCCCGCTTGACCAATATTCGATTTGCATTAATTGCGCCGTTTATCTTCATGATCATTGCGTTTGCTGCGTTCCAGTCAGGCCAGAATCTGATGGATCTGGCGGCGCTGTTTGCAATTGGGTTCCTTGGTATTCTGATGCGCCGTTTTGATTGGTCGCGTCCGGCTTTTCTTATTGGTTTTGTGCTGGCCAATCCGGTGGAAAACTATTCGAACAATGCCAACCAGATTGCTGGCATCCGGTTCCGTCAGGGCTTTGCCGAGGGTATGGAATATATCGCTAGCCCGATTGTTATCACGCTCATTATCATCACGGTGATTTCTGTGGTCGTCGGTTTGCGTCAAGCCAAAAATATCCGCGCTGAGGGTGATGTGCCATCTGGTGGCAAGCGGGCACCGTTGGTGTTCTTGCTGTTCTTGATCGGCTTTGTTGCCTATGCGCTATATGATACAGCAACAATTCCGGCCTATGCATTTGTTGATGCCGTGTTCCCGGTAACCATCGCCGCGGCGAGCTTGCTCTGTGGCTTGGTGTTGCTGGTCCAGATGCAATGGGCACCAGAGACGAATGATCTATTCGCCGATCGTGAGAGAAGCAATGATCCCGATGATTTGTCTGCGCATGGTTTATGGCCGACTTTGATGTGGTTTGCCGGATTGCTAACCGGTACCGCATTGCTCGGTTTCATTCTGGCACTGGCTGGATTTCTAGTTGCCTTTTTCCGCATTCGGGTGGGCTTGCCGTGGCTTAGATCGCTATTGCTGGCGGCGGCTGGCATTGCCTTTATGTGCTTTATGGCGTGGCTGTTGAACCGTGATTTCCCACCAGGATTGCTCCAGCATTACACCGATTTACCATGGCCTTTGGTGTAGATAGAGATGACCGGCGATAGATCAAACCCGCGGCAGATTTTGTGTCTAGCTGGCGATGGTATTGGTCCGGAAATCATGGCGGCAACCGTGCAAGTTCTGGATGCAATCACGCCAATTTTGGACCGGCCCGTGGTGTTGTCGCATGCTGAAATTGGTTTCCCGGCGCTCGATAAATCCGGCAGTACAATTCCCCAAGCGGTGATTGATCAAGCCTTGGCGAGTGACGGTGTCATTTTGGGGCCGGTGTCACATAACGCCTATCCGCCGGTTGCCGAGGGCGGTTTGAACCCATCGGGTGTGTTACGCAAGGCGATGGATCTACACGCGAATATCCGCCCAGCAAAGAGCTTTGACGGGATCGATAGCGCTACAGGAAAGCCGCTTGATCTGATTGTGATGCGCGAGAATCTGGAAGGGTTTTATGCCGACCGCAATCTGTATGAGGGCAATGGCGAATTTATGCCGACCGAGGGTGTAGCGCTGGCAATCCGCCGGATTACTCGCACCGCATCATTGAATATTGCGCGTACCGCGTTTGAATGGGCTGATGCCCGCAAGGCGCAACATGTCACCGCGGTGCATAAGGCAAATGTGATGCGGATGTCCGATGGTTTGTTCTTGGATAGTGTGCGCGCGGTGGCGGCAGAGTATCCCCATATCACCTATGATGAAATTCTGGTTGATGCGGCGGCGGCGTTATTGGTGCGCGATGCGGCGCGGTTTGATGTGATCGTTACGACTAATATGTTTGGCGATATTTTGTCGGATCTGGCGGCGGAACTATCTGGTGGGCTGGGGCTTGGTGGATCGCTTAATGCTGGCGGCGCGCATGCGGTGGCACAGGCCCAGCACGGATCCGCACCGGATATTGCTGGCGAAGATAAGGCAAACCCCGTATCTTTGATCCTATCGACGGCGATGTTGTTGCGCCATTTGGGTGAGGGCAACGCCGCGGCAAGGATCGAGCAAGCGGTGGATAAATTGCTAGCCAATGCCGAAACCCGCACGATGGATGTTGGCGGGCTGATCGGCTGTACTGCCTTTACCCAGTTACTATGTCAGACGATTACAGAAATGGAAAAATCATGACGCAAAGTGAAATCCCATTTTTCTTCATGCGCGGTGGGTCATCGCGTGGGCCTTACATGCACCGTGATGATTTGCCCGCTGATTTGGACCAGCTATCGGCGGTGTTGATCGCGGCGGTTGGATCTGGGCATCCGCTGAACATCGATGGTATCGGCGGTGGCAATGCGGTTACGACAAAGGTTGCGATGCTGTCTGTGTCGGATGATGACTGGGCCGATGTTGATTATTTTTTCGCGCAGGTGAGTGTTGAGGATCAATTGGTGGATTACAAACCGACCTGCGGCAATATTTTGGTGGGGGTTGGCCCAGCGGCGATTGAGATGGGATTAATTCCGGCGAATGACGGTGTCACCGAGGTAAAAATCTGCGCCGTTAATACCGGTGCCCGTGTTGTGTCTGTGGTGCAAACGCCTGATGGTCTTGTGTCCTATGATGGTGACACGGCGATTGACGGTGTGCCCGGAACCGCGGCGCCGATTGCGCTCAATTTTATGGATGTTGCCGGATCATCGACTGGTGCGTTTTTGCCTACCGGTAATCTGCGTGATGAATTTGATGGGATTGAAGTCACCTGTATGGATGTGGCGATGCCGATGGTGATCGCACGGGCGGCTGATTTTGGTCTGACGGGAGGCGAAACCCGTACCGAACTGGACGATAACAAGGCGTTCTTTGCCCGCATGGAGGCGATTAGAATTGCCGCCGGTGCAAAGATGGGACTGGGTGATTGCAGCAAATCTGTAACGCCGAAATTTGGTCTGGTTGCGCCAACCTCTGGATCTGGTGAAATCGTCACGCGGTATTTTATGCCATGGAATACGCATCCGACAATGGCGGTCACGGGCAGCCAATGCATGGCCTCTTGCGCGCTCACCCCCGGTACGATTGCCGATGGGATGATGACGATACCAAATGAGACACCCGCCGTGATCAAGCTCCATCATCCGATGGGGGTGATGGATGTGGTTGTTGATTATGCAATGACCGAGGATGGGTTCCAGCATAAATCAGCCGGGCTTGTTCGCACCGCACGCAAGCTTGCCGCCGGCACATTATTTGTACCAACCCATGTATGGGACGGGGGACGTTCATGAAGCTCGCGATATTAGATGATTGGTTCGATACGTTGCGCCACCTGCCATGCTTTGCCAAGCTCGATGGCATTGATGTGACGGTGTTCACCGATCATGAGCCCGATCCGGATCGTTTGGCCGCGCGATTGCAATCCTTTGATGCGGTAGTGCTGTTTCGTGAACGTACATCGATACCGCGCCAATTGGTTGCCCAATTGCCCAATTTGAAATTGATCTCCCAGCGTTCTGTCTATCCGCATATTGATATTGAAGCCTGCACCGATCACGGTGTTCTGGTCTGTTCTAACATGCATGCTGGCACCCCGTCCTTTGCCGCGGCGGAACATAGTTTTGCGCTGATCATGGCGGCGATGCGTGACATTCCGGCGCAGATGGCGAGCCTACAGGCAGGCAATTGGCAGATGGGTGTTGGCAAGACCCTGCATGGCCGCCAGCTTGGGCTATATGGTTATGGACGGATTGCCAAACAGGTGGCACATTATGCCAACGCCTTTGGCATGTCGGTGGTGTGGTGGGCGTCTGATGCGGGGCGTGAACGTGCCGCCGCGGATGGCCAGATCGTGGCCAATAGCCGCCATGATTTTTTCGCAAAGAGTGATGTGGTTAGTGTGCATGTGCGCTTAAAGCCAGAAACCAAAGGCATCATTACCGCCGATGATTTGGCGGCGATGGGCAAGGACGCATTGCTGGTGAACACGTCGCGCGCTGGATTGATTGCACCGGGCGCTTTGCTTGCTGGGCTTGATGCCGGTCGTCCGGGCAAGGCCGCGATTGATGTCTTTGATACAGAGCCTATCGCCACGGATAATGACCCGCTGGCGACGCACCCAAATCTGGTGGCAACACCGCATATCGGCTTTGTGACTGAAGACGAGTTTGAGATTCAGTTCGCGGATATTTTTGATCAGGTTGTTGCATGGCGGGATGGTGCCCCCATCCACATGATTAACCCGCCAGCCTAACCGGCAAACAGTCGTTACGGTGACTTGTGTTTTAGGCGGGTGGCGATCGCTGGTAGGCTGGCGAAGATGATCGCAATGCGGATCGTGTGATGAAAGGCGACGAAGGCAACGTCAAATCCAAAGATGAGCGCGAGCAACGTAACCTCGTATAATCCGCCCGGCACAAAGGCCAGCCAGATCGCCAGAAAATCAACGCCGCTAACATGGGTGATGGTCACCGCCGCCAACAAATAGGCCGACAAGATCATCGTCGTATTTATGCATGCGTCTTTAAGATAGGTGAGCAATTCTCGAAAAGGCACCTTGGCAAGGCGCGCGCCAACACCGCCGCCGATGGCCAATTGGGCCAGCATAACAAATTCATTAATGCGTGGGATTTCGATCCAACCACCCATATGCAATGCGGTCGACAGGCCCATTGGCCCTAGCAAATGGGGTAGAGGAATCCGGCACATCTTGCTGATATAAAAACCAACTAACGCAACGCCAACAAAGATTGCGAGCTGGCGGGTGTTCAAATCGGCAATGCTTGGCATCGCCTGCAAGGCTTGGTTGGAATTTTGCACCGCGGCACTGCCTTCGATTAACGCCAGTAATAATGGTGTCGACACAAAGACAAAAACCACACGCACCAGATGAAACAGGGCGACCACATAATCCTTATCGACCATTTCGCGGGCCATCGCCAAGGCCTCTGCCTGACCGCCCGGAATACAACATAGGAAGGCTAGGTTTGGTTCGTAATTGCGCAATCGCCGCAGGAATACATAGCCGATAGTCGACACGATGATCGTGGTGAGGATCATCACGATGACAGTAAAGCCCCATTGTGAAGCCTGTGCCATGATCTCGGCTTTGAAATTAGCGCCGATCAAAACGCCTAGTCCCAATATCACTGGGACATGAAACCATCTAGCGACACCCAAATGGGGCTGGATTGGTTTAAATATCCCGCCGATAATCCACACGCCAAACAAGCTTCCCATGAGATAGGGCGCCGGTAATTGCAATTGCAGGAATAGCCAGCCTGTCACAAGGGCGATGGCAAAAGTGAGACCAAGCTGGGCAATCTCTGAGATCAGGACAGAGGGAAATAGGCGGGGTACAAACTGCGTCATTTAATCTACTTCTACCCCGCCGCCGAGGCTTATCAGGGTTAAACGGGCGGTCAGCGCATTGGCCAAATGCTCTTGCATCTTTTCCTTGGCAATGTCTGGCATATTATTCTGGATGGCGTCATTGATTGCGACATGTTCGTTCCGTATTGGTGCAACACGGTCATCAAGACTATAGGCGGTGGCACCGGTGAGAACCATTAGCCGGGCCAGACGTTCAAGGCTTTCGGCCAAAAATTGATTACCCGCCGCCTGCATGATGGCGTGGTGAAACCGGCGGTTCTGGCGGGCCAAGGTAACTGGCTCTGCGCCATCATCGATTAGCTTGGCTTCTTCTAAACAGATCTGGTTGATCAATTGGCGTTCAACAAGGCTGGCGCGTTGGGCGGCCAGAAAGGCGGCCATTCCATCCAAATTTGCGCGCAATTCATATAGCGCGGTGATGTCGCGCCAATCCAGCTTTCGCACACGCAACCCATCACCATCCAACTCTAGGATTTGTTCTGCTTTCAGTGCGGCTAGTGCCTCACGCAATGGGGTCCGGCTCACCGCAAAGGCGGCGCCCATTTCGGTTTCTTTCAGGCGTGTACCCGGTACCAGATAACCCGCTTGAATTGCCGCCAAAATCACCGTGCGAACCCGCAAGGGCGCTGGCATTTTTTGGGTATCCTCAGTCTCTAATTCAGTCCGGATAGCAGCCCAGTCGAGCATCGGTGTCTCTTGACAGTTTCACGGTGTTTCCCTATCAGTATACACATGTATACAGATCAGATCAACATTGCGGAAACCCACTGGGATGTCCTCGTCATCGGGGCCGGAAACGCCGGATTATGTGCGGCGATTACCGCGGCGGAGGCGGGATGCTCAGTTCTGGTGCTGGATTCTGCACCGCGCGACATGCGGGGCGGCAATACGCGCCATACCCGCAATCTACGCGCCCAGCATGATGCACCGACAGATGTGCTAACCGAATCCTATAGCCTTGATGAATATTATGATGATCTGCTGCGCGTGACCAAGGGTGTGACGAATGAGTCGCTGGCAAAAATGACGCTGGAGAAATCGGCTGAATTGACAGGCTGGCTAGGCGCGCGCGGCGTGCGCTTTCAACCGGCATTAACCGGCACCTTGAACCTTGGCCGAACCAATGCGTTCTTTCTAGGCGGTGGGCGCGCTATGTTAAACAGCCTATGCCGTCATGCCGAGGGTCTGGGTGTGGTGTTCCGATATGATACCGAAGTCAGCGCGATGAATTTGGATGATGGCTTTTGTGAAGGCGTGACGCTCGGCGATAACACCGAAGTCACCGCGACCAAAGTTATCGCGACCGCCGGCGGGTTTGAGGCCAATCTTGATTGGCTTGCCGAGGGCTGGGGCGATGCGGCGCAGAATTTTCTGGTTCGCGGCACGCCCTATAATAAGGGCGTGGTTTTGCGGAGTTTGCTGGATCAGGGCATAAAGCCGGTTGGTGATGTGGACCAGTGTCACGCCGTGGCGATTGATGCGCGGGCGCCAAAATATGATGGTGGTATTTCCAGCCGGATTGACGGTGTGCCGTTTGGCGTTGTCGTCAATAAACATGCCAAGCGGTTTTATGATGAGGGTGAGGATTTCTGGCCGAAACGCTATGCAATCTGGGGCCGTCTTGTTGCCGCACAGCCCGACCAGATTGGCTATGTGATTGTGGACAAAATTGGTGCCGGACGGTTTATGCCATCGGTTTTTACCCCGATCAGTGATGATACGCTGGAGGGTTTGGCGGGGTTGCTGGATCTTGATCCACAAACGCTCGGGCAAACAGTTGATGAATTTAACGCGGCCTGCCCACCGGCGCCGATTGACCAATCTATCCTAGATGGCAAAGCCACTAGCGGCCTTAATCCTGAAAAAACCAATTGGGCGGCGCCGATTGCGGTGCCGCCGTTTTATGGCTTCCCGCTACGGCCGGGCATTACCTTTACCTATATGGGGGTGGCGGTGAATGACAAGGCGCAGATCCTGATGGCAGATGGAACGCCGTCACCAAACTTGTTCGCGGCGGGTGAAATTATGGCGGGGAATATTTTGGGTCAGGGCTATCTTGCCGGTATCGGGATGACGATTGGCGGCGTTTTTGGGCGGCTAGCAGGCGGCAGTGCGGCGCGGATGTTGAATAAGGGAACTGGCGAATAATGGGACCAAATCTGATCGAATTGGCGACAAGCCCAGCGCATGAAGAAACCGCGCGCTTGATGCAGATATGTAATGCCTGTCGTTATTGTGAGGGGTTTTGTGCGGTGTTTCCGGCGATGGAATTACGCCGTGTGTTTGAACCGGCTGACACCGCTTATCTGGCCAATTTGTGCCATCATTGCGGGGCTTGTTACCATGCGTGCCAATATGCACCGCCGCATGAATTCGGTGTGAATGTACCCCAAGCATTGGCTGAACGCCGGCTGGAAAGCTATGGTCAATTTGCTTGGCCGCGGCCGATGGCCAAGGTCTTTGACCATAATGGACTAATTGTATCGATGGCGGTCACGGCGGTTTTGGCGCTCGCAGTTGGGTTGATGCTATTGCTCATTTCGCCAACATTATTCTGGGGTGTTCACCTTGGCGAAGGGGCGTTTTATCAAATCATGCCGCATGTGGTGATGGCCGGTATTCCGCTGGCGATCACTGGCTTTGTTGTGGTGGCGCTGGTGATGAGCTGGCGGCGCTATTGGCGGGCGACTGGCGGCAAATGGACGGGATGGCGCACCGGCTGGCAGAGTGTTCGAGAGGCGATGGCCGCATCCGCTAGTATGCGGTATTTGGGCGGTAATAATAGCGGTGATGGCGATGGTTGTTCTGGCGCTGACGAGAGGCCGTCACGGTTGCGCCGCTATTACCATCATTTCACCTTCTATGGCTTTATGCTGTGCTTTGTGTCCACTTCGCTTGGCACCCTTTATCACTATCTGTTGGGCCGTGAGGCACCATACGGATATTTTGAGCCGCCGGTTCTTATTGGAACAATCGGCGGGGTGATGCTGTGTATCGGGACGGCGGGTCTGTGGCATGAAAAGCGTAAGATGGACAAGGCGACAAAATCATTAAAGACGCTAGGCATGGATTACGCCTTTATCTGGTTGCTATTCTGGGTCAGTGCGACCGGCCTTATATTGCTGGCGGTGCGCCATACTGGCTATATGGGGCTTACCCTTGCTGTGCATCTTGGCTTTGTTTATGCGTTCTTTCTGGTGTTGCCATTTTCAAAATTTGTACATGGGCTGTACCGTTTCGCCGCGTTGATTGCCTATGCCAGTGAACATCCCCGCTCATAGCAAGCCGTGACGAAACGCCGCCATGCCTTGATGTGTTGGCTAGATATAATCATCATATGATGATGCAGGTTGTTTGGTTCAAAAGAGATTTACGGGTGCATGACCACCCCGCGCTAATGGCGGCATTAGAGGGAGGTGGCGGTGCGTGCCTGCCACTCTATATCCTTGAGCCGGAGTTATGGTGCCAACCCGATATGAGCTATCGGCATTTTCGGTTTCTGGCGGATTGCTTGCGCGACCTTGATCTGAGTCTGCGGGCGCGTGGGTCGCAATTAATTGTGCGTGTTGGCGAGGCTGTATCGGTGCTAGAGGCGCTACACCGTGACCAGGGTATAGCGGGTTTGCATGCCCATCAGGAAACGTGGAATGACTGGACATATGGGCGTGATCGCGCGGTTGCACGCTGGGCGCAGGAGGCGGGGATCAACTGGCACCAGCCGGTACAAAATGGGGTCCGGCGGGCCAGCCAATCGCGGCGTGGATGGGCCGGTGGCTGGAACCAGTTTGTCTCGGCGCCAACGCTATCTGCACCAGACAAGATTAATGGCATTGCGCTGGATGATGGTGATGCCGGCGCGCTAGACCGGATCTTGCCGGATTTCGCTGCACAGCATTTTGATGAAGACATGACGCAAGACCAAAGCCAGCAAGGTGGCCGCCGCCAAGCTGTGGCTATGCTAAAGAGTTTTCTTGAACGGCGGGGCACCGCCTATCGTTATGAGATGTCGTCACCGGTTACGGCGGATAATAGCTGTTCACGCCTATCGCCCTATTTGGCCTTTGGTGCATTGTCGGTGCGCGAAGTAGTGCAGGCCGCGCGTCGGCGCAAAAATGCGATTGCCGATGATCCGGATCACCCGCGGGGTAAAACATGGCTAGGGTCGTTAAAGTCATTTGAGAGCCGTCTTGCGTGGCATTGTCACTTTATTCAAAAGCTGGAAGATGAACCCCAGGCGGAATTTCACGCGTTCCATCCGGCCTATCGCGGGCTAGATAAATCGGGCCCGCATGTCGATGAGCGGATGCGCGCGTGGCAACAGGGACAAACCGGTTATCCGCTAATTGACGCCTGTATGCGATCGCTTAACGCCACGGGCTGGCTGACCTTTCGGATGCGGGCAATGGTGACTAGCTTTGCCAGCTATCACCTCTGGCTCGATTGGCGTGATGTGGCGTTGTACCTAGCCCGCCAATTCACCGATTACGAACCGGGCATTCACTATTCACAAGTGCAAATGCAATCGGGCATTACCGGTATTAACACCATCCGTATCTATAACCCGATCAAGCAAAGCATGGATCAAGACCCTAATGGTAAATTCATCCGCAAATGGGTTCCCGAATTGCGTGATATGTCGGACCAGTTAATTCACACACCTTGGTTGCGAGCCGAACTTGCGCCAGATTATCCGGCCCCGTTGGTTGATGAAAAAACCGCCCGACGAACCGCCGCCGCGGCGATCTATGCCATTAGAAAAGCCCCCGGTCACCGCTCCGCCGCCGCGTCAGTTGTTGAGAAACACGCCAGCAAGAATGGTGATCGGCGGCCAAAAGGACGGGCAAAAGGGCGGTTAAAGTCTGCACCAGCAAAACTGGCGGCGCAGAATAACCAGAGCCAGCTTAATCTAGATTTATAGGATAATCATGTTTTGGGGGGCGTTTGCCGCTAGGCGATACGCAATGAGAGGCAAGACATGCCGCCGTCAATCTTGGCGCATTCGCTGTTGTTAATTGTCACCACCTTATAACCCGCCGCCTCTATCCGGCTCTGCGTTTCGGGAAAGCCCGCGGGCATGATGACGACATCGTTAAAGCGGATGGTATTGGCCGCTTCTTCTTCACCATCTGCGGTGAAAATCTTTGTGTAATCATCAAAACAACCAGCCTCAGCCAATCGTTTTGTAGTCAAAATAACAGTGTTATCAATCAGCGAGCAATCGGTTTTGAAATGCAACACGCCGGGCGGTGTTTGCACCTGTCGGACCTGATACCCCCAAGGCGTGGCGATGTCCCGTAGCGCGGCAATGCCAGCCTCGTTAGTGCGCGAAGATGTACCAACCAATATTTCATGGGCTGTTACCAGAATATCACCACCCTCGATATGGGCAGGCGGCATGATGGTGGCGGTGGCGGTGGCGGGAAACAGATCGGCAATCGCCGCCTGCATCAAAGCCACCTCACCAAGGCGAGACGGCGCGCCGGGCGCCATAAAGACAATCCCATTGGCCAGACAAAGCGCAGTATCCTCGACGAATTGTGCATCGGGGAAATCATCGCTTGCGGGAAGGATGGTGATGCTGGCACCTGTGGCGCGCAATGCATCGCAATAGGCGGCGTGGTCGGCCTTCATCTGGGTAATATCGGGGATACCGCGATCGGTTGCCCGCAGGCCGGCGGTCGCGCTATCGCTGGGTGTGCGGGTGATGGCCTTTGAAAAACGTGTAATGCCGGCGCTCATGATATTTCCCCATTCTTACTAAACAATAGTTGCTTACCCTATCGGCATTGTGTTGTGCAAGGCGGGTCCGTAAGGTGGAGGGGATGGCTTTTACCAATTGGATTAGATCATGCTGACACTATGCTATTCGCGAACATCCTGTGCCTATGCCCCGCATATTCTGTTGTATGAAGCAGAGGCTGAATTTGGGGTTCGGCATGTTGATTTTGCGCAAAAGGAGCAAGTCTCACCGGCGTTTTTGAAGATCAATCCAAAGGGGCGTGTGCCGGCGCTAATTACACCTGACGGCGTGCTTACCGAGAATCCTGCGATCCTTCTTTATATTGCCCAGATGTTCCCTGAAAAAGGGCTGATCCCGGACACGCCGTTTGAACTGGCCAAGGCCCAATCCTTTAACATGTATGTGGCCTCTACGGTCCATGTTGCCCACGCCCATAAACATCGCGGGGATCGCTGGGCGGATGACAAGGCGGCACAGGCAGAGATGACTGCAAAAGTGCCGCACAATATGGCTGAATGCGCCCAGATGATCCAAAGCCATTATTTCAAAGGGCCATTTGTGTTGGGTGAGAGATTTTCGATGTGCGACCCCTACCTCGCGCTAGTGACGAGATGGTTAGGACCTGATGGGGTTGCCTTGGATGATTTCCCGCAATTGAAAGAACATCACGAGATGATGATGCAGCGGCCATCGATGAAAAAAGTGACACAGATTTATGATTAGAAGAGCGTCCGGCCCTAGCGCCACCGTGGCCCAAAGAACCAAGCGACCAGAGAGCGCCGTGTGCCCGAAGTGACCGGTAGAACGCGGTGACGCAGAACCGATGGAAACACCAGAACAGTTCCTCTGGATCTGAAATCTGCCGTTGTCTTTATTTCATCAAATTCAAAATCACCGCCGCCATAATCACCGGAATCGCTTAGCTGAACGGTGACTGAAATTTTGCGGTCTAGATCGGTTTGACCGTTCCAATGAACATCGTGATGCCAGTCATAATGCCCACCGGCATCGGCGTGATATTCGGTGAATTGCAATTCGGCGTGATTATCGACATCTAGCCCAAAGCTCTTGTCATTCGCCTGTTTGACATAATCCCATAGCAAATCGCGTACCCAGTCATCCGGCAGCCATCTAATCGTGGAACTGCGGATGCTAGCGGTGTCTTCAGCCGCGGAAAAGATCGTCGCATCCGTTGCCGGTTGGGCACGGGCGGCGTCACAAATCCGGTCGGTTTGCGCGGTGGTTAGGCCAGATGTCCAAAGCTGGAAAAGCTCACGCATGGCCATTTAACAGGACTATTCTTTGACCAGAACCAGATCAAAATCGACCCGCAGATATTCACCGTCCACTTTGCCTGATAATAGGAAGCCCTCAGGGAAGCTGCCCGCTGGCATTGGCTTGTAGTTCATCACCAAGTCAGTCCGCACACCAAAGACCGTATCCTGATCAAGATAAGGATCGTCATCTGGGAACACTTCGGTCACGAGTGAGCGGAAGCCATGTGCCTTTGCGATGAAATGCAAATGCGCCGGACGCCATGGATGACGGCCTGTTGCATCCAGAATATCGCCGACAGGACCGTCAGTCGGCACAGTATATTCAACCGGCTTTACCGTGGTGAACGCATAACGTCCATCATCGCCCGTTGTCTGTAATCCGTGGAACGAATAAACGTCCTGATCCGGGTCTTGGCTGGAATAGAGGCCGTTTGGCGCGGTCTGCCAGATATCGACGGTTGCACCGGAAATTGGTGTGCCTGCACTATCGCGGACAATGCCCTCAACCAACACAACTTCGCCTTCAAAATGCCCCTTCATGTCGCCGCCAATTTCAAGCGGAGGGGCACCAGAAATATGGAAAGGCCCAAGCACACTAGACGATGTGCCGTCAGGGCGTGAATTGATCATATCAACCAGTGACGATAGCCCCAACACGTCCGAGAGAAGCACGAACTCATGCCGCTCTGCGTTAGAGATTTCACCAGCTTGCTCTAGAAAAGCGATGCCCTTTTCCCATTCGGCATGGGTTAGTTTTGTTTCTTTGGCAAAGGCATGCAAATGCGTGACCAGACTGCTGAGAACCTCACGCAAGCGTGGATTGATATCCTCGCCCATATATCCCTTGAACACATCGGTGATGTTGTCTTTGGTCACGTTACGCATAACATTTCTCTCCAGTTAATATGGTCTAATAAATAGCAAAACCTAATATGCCCTTTTGGTTTTAGAGTTCTTGTGCCATTTATGCCAGCGATATTTAGCCAAGCAACATTTAGCCCAGAATGCCGATAGACAGGCTAGGGAAATTGATCATCTATCGGGCGAATTCGATGGAAGAGGCACAGGCCTTGGCCGCGGGCGATCCGATGCATGCCAAGAACATACGTGAATTCACTTTGCGTAAATGGATGGTGAATGAAGGTGCGCCATCTTTTGCAATGGCGCTTTCGGCACGCGAAGTTTTCTTAACCTAGCTATTCCCCAAATCACGGGCGGCGATAATCGCTAGCTTTTTTCGGTAGATCGCAATCGAGTGGTCACGCACGGATTTGCGCAGGGTTTTACTGCGCAACCAAATGCGTGAGCGCTCCCATAGCGGGATTTCCAGACTTAGCTGGACATTGTCATAATGGTTTGGCGGGCAATCGGTTAGATGGCGCGGAAAACCCGCATGGGTATAGCCTTGATATCTGGTGAGGTAATCGCGCAATCGCGGGCCGATAAATGGCAGGCGTCCAGCAATAAATTTAAACGAGCCGATGACATCGCCGCCGGGCGGCAACTGGGTAAAATAATCAAGCGCATTGACGATCCGATAAACTGGAACCGTAATGCCGTGGGACCAGCGTGCATTGCCAATGTGGGGCGAGCCAAAACTATAACAGGCGAGAATTTGCCCGTTATATGCCTTATGCCCGTCATCGTCTCGGTTATGAGGAAGTCGCTTTGCCGCGATTGTTGCGAGTGCGCCGCCAAGGCTATGACCAGTTATGATCAACGGCTTGTCGCGATTGTCTGGGCTATTCAGATCGGCTTGAATGCGCTGTTCCACCAGAGTGTAGGCATCGTTATAGCCTGAATGAATGCCACCACCAGACGGGCATGTGGTGATCACCGCATTGGCCCCGGTCTTAAGGTCGGTAAAGCTGTTGGCCTCTGTTCCGCGAAACACCAAGACAAGAAAAGAATGGGTTGAGATAAGGAGCGCTTGGGTGTCATTTACATCATAGCGCTCGATAATTTTGATGCTGCTTTTCTCTGGGGTGGGACCAATAAAGTCGGGGGCTAGCAAGGGCTTGGGATCCTGATCTTTCAATCCGGTATCCGCGCCGATCAGCAAGGACGCCAAAGTCTTGTGGAGTTCATCTGGCCGGTCAAACGGTTTATAGGCCAATTGTGACAAGCATGCCATTAACCAAGCCGTTCGGTCATCATATGCGGCGGCAGAACCAACCGGCAATTGCCCTCGTTCATGATCCCCGGGCGGGTTATGGGCCTCTGCATTTGCCGGTGCTGTGTTAATCGTTTGCATAAGTCTCTTCGCGCATGGATCCCGTCTGGGGGATTAATCACAATTGGGAATATTATGTGGCATGACCCTATCACACAAAATCATTTGACGCTGATGCGTGTGATTTATCCGCCCAACATTATACCGCTCTTGGCCCGATCCCAGCTATATCCCAGCTATATCCCCGGCTAAATCCTGATGACATAGTATAAAGAAAGTTGATTTTGATGCTGGCTTATCTGGACGAGTTGCGCCTATGATAATTTATAAAATCTAAATTAGTAACTTAGCGAGGGTATTATGGCGGAAGCGACATTAATGAACTTCGTAACAGTTGATTATCCAACGGAATCCGACATGGAAGTGAGCCGGTTCCGCTGGGAAGAGAGCCGCAAGGAGTATCTGCCAAAGCTGCAGGATAATGGCCTAGTGCGTTTTACCGTCCTGCGTATTTGGAACAAAGACGGTATTTTCCGGCTCGGATATTGGTACGAATATAAAGATCCAGAGGCGTATGCCGCCTGTCAGGCCGTCTGGCAGGAAATTGAAAAGGCTGGCAAGGCTCGTTCGCCAATCAAGGTGTTTGCTAATCGTGGTGTGGTTTTGGAGGACAATAAGCTGTCTGACAAATAGGCTGCTAATTGTCACAAAAGCATGCGGTTGCCCGAAGAAAAAAGCTTTCACCATGTCCTGTTTCGTGCATAAATCCCCCCACAAACTAGCCACCGACCACGAGCAGGATTAGATGAATTTTCTACGGCAAACGATTGCGACCTGCACCTATGACCTGCGCAGTCTATCGAAATGGGATGCCGGCTTTGTGCTATTTTGGTTTGCTGGCCCCCTTCTGTATCTAATCGAGCGCACGCCGGCTGATATCTGGCTATCATTAATCGGCATTGGTTTTATCGCCCATTCGACCCGCGCCAATGAGTGGGAATGGTTGCGCGCGGGCTGGGTTCGTTTCACCGGCCTGTTTTGGGCCATTGCGCTTGTCGGTGCGGCGATCAGCGTCAATCCGCTCTATTCTTTGGGCGAGGCGGTGGCGTGGATACGCTTTCCACTTTATGCCGCGGCCTGTATGTTTTGGCTGGGTGCTAACCGCAACCGGTTGGTGATGATGTTGATGATGATGGCGGTTGCGGTGGTCATCATGTCCGGATTTTTAATCACTGAATTTGCCGCAAATTTCGCGCTGAACCCCAACGCTAAAACGCGCTTGGGTGGCCCCTATGGTGATCTGGTGCCAGGTGGATTTATTGGCAAGGCGATGATGCCGCTAGCCATGGTCATGGCCGCCATTGCCATTGGTCGACCGATCCGGCAGGGCCTTCTGATGGGGCTATTTGCTGGGGCTATGGTAGGTGTTGTGATAATCACCGGTGAGCGGATGAACTCTGTCTTGCTGTGCCTATCTGTTTTCCTCGCAAGTGTTGCGTGGGTTATAAGGCCAGCACGCGTAATTCAATATGGTAGTCTTGCCTTTATCGGGCTGGCAGTGCTGTTTATGGCCCTGCCGAATGTTGGCGACAGGTTCTGGTCATCACAAAATCAGGAAACGAGCGATTATTTCAATAGCTCCTATTGGTTCTCGGTGCGCCCCGGCATAGTGGCGGCGCTGGACAATCCGGTTACGGGCATCGGGGTTGGGATGCACCGCAAGCTGTGTGAGGATATTCCGCACGGACCAGATTGGTTAGTTGGCGAGAATAATTGTCACCCCCATCCACATCAATTCTATGTTCAGCTCGCGGAGGAAACCGGTATTTTTGGCTTTTTAGCCGGTATTGCAATGATTGGCGCGATTATTATCGCCGCGGCGCGGGGGCGGCGAAACAACACGCTGTTTTCCCGTCTTGCTTGGATACCGCCAGCGCTCATGTTTATGCCGCAACCGTCGGCTGATTTTTTTGGACAATGGAATAATTTATTTTTGTGGTTTGCTGTCGGTCTTGCCTTGGCAATGGCCCGCGATAAATCGACCTAAGCAGCCTGTGCGCCGATGATCGATTGGCTCGGTCGGGTGTTGTGTAATGGCCAAATATACGGGGATTACTATGTCAGCGGTAGTGAACAGTGAAACCAAAGTAACAGGCGGAACCGGTGCGCATAATGAGCCGCCATCGCGGCGGTTTAGGTTAATCTCGATCCTCATATTATTCACCCTGACATGGGCATTTGCGTCTACCTATTACCTAAGCTCGCTGGCGATAAGAGGGTTTGAGCCGGTGGCCGCCGGGGCGTGGCGGATCATTGTTGCCAGCGTGTTGCTTAGCGTTGTTGCCTATATCCTCGGGCCGGGCTTGGTGAAAACCGCGACGCAGTGGCGGGCCGCGGCTATTTATGGCATTGGCTGTTTTTCAGTGCCGTTTTTGACCCTGCCGTGGATGTTGCAATATTTAAGCTCGACAACGCTAGCGATCTATTATGCTGGTATCCCGCTATTCATTTTGGTGATGTCGTGGATCTTTCTTAAAACCCCTATTTCTAAACAAAAGTGGGTCGGGTTTTTTGTCGGTTCAGTCGGATTGGTGACATTGGCCACGGTTGGTGTTGACGCTGGGTCTGCGGTGGCTAAGCCGGATGCGATAATCCCGCTTTTGCCGCATGTTGTGTGTGTCATGACGGCGATTTTGTTGGCTGGGGGCGCTGTATATTTTCAGGCATTGCCGCGTATGTCGCCATTATCAATGACAGCCTCGGCATTTGTCGCGGCGAATGCGGTTGCGGTACCGACCCTCATTGTATCCACTATTTTGCATCCACCTTTGGGGATGCCGTCAGCCATAGCAATTACTGGCATGATGGGCACCGCGGTGATTGCAACGGCGTTAGGTACGTTGCTGCGCGGTATATTAATTCGGCGTGAGGGTGCGATTTTCACCTCGATCAATGCCTATATCATCCCGGTGAATACGAGCATCATCGGTGTGCTATTCCTTGGGGAAACGATCTCGCTGGCGAATATTGCGGCATTCTGTTTGATCGTGATCGGGTTGCTTATTGCGCGCCGATGATAACTAGTTGGATGATATTGTGAGGGCGGCGTTGCCTGATGGGCTTGGCATGTCTATGCTTTTTAGATGACAAGAATTTTGCGCGTGTTCTGCGTGCTTTGACGTGACATTTGGATGAGGTTTATCATGTTGGCACTTTATCATGGGGCTAATTCGGTCTGTTCGATCAAGGTTAGAATTGTTCTGGCTGAAAAAGGTCTTGAGTGGGAAGGGCGCCATATTGATCTGCCTAAGGGCGAACAATTCACCCCTGAATATCTCAAAATCAACGCACGCGCGGTTGTGCCGGTGCTTGATCATGATGGTGTGCTTATCCGTGAATCAAGCGTGATCAGCGAATATATCGATGGGCTTAGTAGCGATAACCCGCTTATGCCAGCCGATATGGGGAAACAGGCGGAAACCCGCATTTGGGGCGTTCAGACCATGGAGTATCATGACAGTGTGAATACGCTGACATTCTCCAGCTATCAGCGCCAGATGCTTTTGGCCAAGCCGAAAGAAGAGCTAGCCAAGCGCTGGGCCGATATGCCGGACCAGATCCGCGCGCAGAAAATGAAAGACCTAGTCGAGAAGGGCGCCGATTCAGCCTATGTGCCGGTGGCCTTTGAGAGGTTGCAACGGATGTGCGCTGAAATGGAAGATGCAATGGCCGATCATGAATGGTTAACCGGCCCCGATTATGGGCTTGCAGATGCCATGGTAACGGCATATTTCTTCCGCATTGATTGCATTGGGCTTGCCGGTTTGTGGGAGAGCCGTTTTCCGCGTGTGACCGATTGGTATGACCGGGTCAAAGCCCGTCCGTCATTCGGTATCGCGATTGATCCGTGGCTGGACGAGGCGGCGGTGGCTAAAATTAAAGCGGCTGGAACCGAAGCTTTTTGCACCAGTGATAAATTTGCCGAATTTCTATAGGGCTGGGCGATAAATCACCGCTCAACCGATGCTATTTTAACAGGAGACAGATCAATGCCGTCACTTCTTAATCATGTCGATCCAGAAGGATTGCTTGAATATTCGGTTGTTTTTACCGACAGATCACTCAATTCAATGTCACAAAAATTCCAAACGGTGATGCGCGATATTTCAGGGGCGTTAAAACGCGCCTATAACGCACATTCGGTTATTGTAATCCCCGGCGGTGGTACCTTTGGCATGGAGGCGATTGCCCGCCAATTCGGTGATGACCAGCATGTTTTGATCATCCGCAATGGGTGGTTTAGCTTCCGTTGGTCGGAAATTATGGAAAAAGGCAAGATTGCCGCTAGCACCACGGTTATGGCCGCTAGTCAGGGTGATCCGGGCCAGGCCGGTGCCAATCGTGACACGCCATTTGCACCCGCGCCTATTGCCGATGTTGTTGATCGCATCCGCAGTGAAAAGCCAGCTTTGGTTTGCGCCCCGCATGTGGAAACCTCGGCTGGGATGATGTTGCCGGACGATTATATTCGCGCGGTTGCCGACGCTGTGCATGAACATGGTGGTTTGTTTGTGCTGGATTGCGTGGCATCGGGGGCGATGTGGGTGGATATGAAGGCGCTGGGTGTTGATGTGTTGTTATCGGCGCCGCAAAAGGGCTGGACAGCATCGC
>Ga0209654_1000833_pt1 | contig 27820 bp, 16 predicted proteins | sample SaaInl1SG_22_DNA_FD_184646 | JGI IMG/M metagenome (GOLD analysis project Ga0209654, IMG submission 184646) | Marine microbial communities from expanding oxygen minimum zones in the Saanich Inlet - ESP_161SG_22_DNA (SPAdes) (version 2) | ecosystem: Environmental > Aquatic > Marine > Intertidal... | reverse complement strand
GACTACAAAAACGACGCAATGCACTACTCTGTTGGTCAGCAAGTTTACGGTGGTCACGAAATAGCTTATATTTTATTTAAAGAAGAAGATACATCTTACAGTATTTACATTAAGAAAAACAACGAGGTTTTACCTTGGAAAAAGTTTAATAAGAATATGGCTGTATCTATAGAATATGATTTAGAGTATTAATGAATTGTTTATTCGACTTTATAGTAAAACCAGTTGGGGAAAAATATAATAATACGATTAAAATTGAAAATAAAGATTTAATTGTAAACACTAAAATAGAAAACTGGAAGTTCGTAAATAGACTAGCTGAAGTAGTGCAAACTCCTTTAGCTTTTAACGCTGGAATAAAAAAAGGTGACAAAGTTATAGTACATCAAAATGTATTTAGAACTTTTTACGATATGAGAGGTGAAAAGAAAAAGAGTAGATCGTTTTTAAAAGATGATTTACATCTTTGCGCTTTCGATCAAATATACCTTTATAACAATGGTTTATGGAATACCGTTGGTGACAGGTGTTTTATTAAGCCTATTAAAAATAAAGACGAATTAGAAACTAAAAAAGAGTTAAGCCTTGTTGGTATATTAAAATACGGCAATAGCTCACTAGAAGCTTTAAAAATAACTCCAGGTGACATTGTAGGGTTTAAACCAAACAGTGAATGGGAGTTTGTTGTTGAAGGCGAACTTCTTTATTGTATGAAATCTAATGATATTGTAATTAAATATGAGTGTAAAGGAAACGAAGAAGAATATAATCCAAGCTGGGCGAAAGGCAGTTGAAGAGCTAATAAAGGTAGCTAAAGAACCAATTGTAGACTCAGATGATGATATATCTGCCGATAGACTTAAAAATGCTGCGGCTACAAAAAAGCTAGCTATATTTGATGCTTTTGAGATACTTACTAGAATAGAAAACGAAGAAGAGCTATTAAACGATAAACCAAAAGAAGTTAAGAAAGAAAAAACTTTTAAAGGTTTTGCTGAAGGAAGATCTAAGTAATGTACGAGCAAACACTATATAAAGTAGTCGAAGACTATATAAAACCTCACGCAATGGCTAAAATGAACAAAGCCAAAAAGTGGAAATATGGTTATAACGAGGATTATGACTTAGTAGTTATAAGCAAGACTGGCGAGGTAGGTGAAATATACGAAATACAAAACCTTAAAATAGGATTACCCAAAGCTAGTAAGGTTCATAAATTTAAAAGTAATAAATGGGAACACACTGAATACCCTCGAGAGCTTAAAAAAATAAAGTCTGTTTTTGATTGGGAAGAATACCCAGTAGACTTTAAAGAAAAATGGTATGATTATATTGATAACGAATTTAATAAAAGAGAACAAGGGTTTTGGTTCTATAATAAGGGCGTGGCTACTTACATTACTGGTACTCACTTTATGTACCTGCAGTGGAGCAAAATTGACGTTGGGCAGCCAGACTTTAGAGAGTCAAACAGATTATTCTTTATATTCTGGGAGGCTTGCAGGGCAGACTCACGATGTTACGGAATGTGTTATCTTAAGAACCGCCGTTCAGGATTCTCGTTTATGTCCTCAGCTGAAACGGTCAATGCTGCAACGATTTCTAGTGATGCACGGTTCGGTATCTTGTCAAAGTCTGGTCCCGATGCTAAGAAGATGTTCACAGATAAGGTCGTACCGATCTCGGTCAACTACCCGTTCTTTTTCAAACCGATCCAAGACGGTATGGACAGGCCGAAAACCGAACTTGCATACAGAGTACCGGCTACAAAATACACTAGAAAAAAACTTGAAACCAATGAAAAGCTTCAAGAGCTCGACGGTCTTGATACCACAATCGACTGGAAGAACACGGGGGATAACTCGTACGATGGTGAAAAACTAAAACTACTAGTACACGATGAAAGTGGAAAGTGGGAAAAACCTAATAATATATTAAATAATTGGCGCGTTACTAAAACCTGTTTACGATTAGGTAGTAAAATTATAGGTAAATGCATGATGGGCTCAACATCAAATTCCCATGATAAAGGAGGCAAAAATTTTAAAAAACTCTATGACGACTCAGATGTTACGAAGCGAAACGCCAATGGACAGACTCGTTCAGGATTATATTCTTTGTTTATACCTATGGAATGGAATTACGAAGGATACATTGATTCTTATGGACTACCTGTATTCGACACTCCAGAAAAACCGGTAGAAGGTCCACAGGGTGAAAAGATAAAAATAGGTGTAATAGAATACTGGGAGAACGAAGTAGAAGGATTAAAAGAAGATCAAGATGCTTTAAATGAATTCTACAGACAGTTTCCACGTACAGAAAAGCATGCTTTTAGAGATGAGACAAAACAGTCTTTGTTTAATCTAACTAAAATATACGAGCAAATTGATTTTAATGAAGATATGCGTAACTCTATTAATGTTACGCAAGGATCATTTCAATGGGAGAATGGTCAACAAGATACAAGGGTTATATTTAACCCAAACAAAAACGGTAGGTTTTTAGTGTCTTGGGTTCCACCAATTAATTTGCAAAATAAAAAATATTCTAAAAACGGTAGGTTTTATCCAGGAAATGATCATATTGGAGCATTTGGATGTGATCCATATGATATATCAGGTACAGTAGACAAAAGAGGTTCCAATGGATCTCTACATGGTTTAACTAAGTTTTCAATGGAAGACGCACCGCCTAATCATTTTTTCTTAGAATATATAGCAAGACCACAAACAGCTGAAATATTTTTTGAAGATGTTTTAATGGCTTGTGCTTTTTATGGTATGCCAATATTAGCTGAAAATAACAAACCAAGACTTTTATATTATTTTAAAAAAAGAGGTTATAGAGGTTTTGCAATGAATAGACCAGATAGAAGTAGAAACAAATTATCTGTAACAGAAAGAGAAATAGGTGGTATACCTAACTCAAGTGAAGATATAAAACAAGCGCACGCTGCAGCTATTGAATCTTACATAGAAACATTTGTAGGTTTAAAAGAAACAGGTTATGGTGACATGTATTTTCAAAGAACATTAGAGGACTGGGCTAAATTTAATATAAATAATAGAACTTCTCACGATGCGTCTATTAGCTCGGGATTAGCTTTAATGGCTTGTAATAAACATAGGTATGCGCCAGTAAATAGAAGAAAAACAGAACCGGTTGATATAGGTATCAAAAGATACGATAACAGAGGTTATACATCAAAAATAATAAGTTAAATGAACGTTTATACTAATAATAACAGCTCTTTTCCTAGTCAAGTTGTAAGTAACGAAGAAAAAGACACATTTGAATATGGAAAGCAGGTTGCTCAAGCTATAGAGTATGAGTGGTTTAGACAAGGTAGAACTAACGGTAATAGATATTTAACTAACTGGAATAACTTTCATAATTTAAGACTTTATGCTCGAGGTGAGCAATCAATACAAAAATATAAAGATGAATTATCTATAAATGGTGATTTATCTTATCTTAATTTAGACTGGAAACCAGTACCTATTTTATCTAAATTTGTAGATATTGTAGTTAATGGTATATCTAAGAAAAGCTATGACATAAAAGCATATGCTCAAGATCCTCAGTCAGTAAAGAAAAGAACTGATTACGCTGCTAAGCTATATGAAGATATGGTAGCTAAAGACTACATACAAAGCGTTAATGAGGTGTTAGGTATAAATCTACACCAATCATCAGATCCTGGCAGCGTTCCAGAATCTAAAGAAGAGCTAGAACTTAAAATGCAATTAAGTTACAAGCAGTCTATAGAAATAGCAGAAGAAGAAAGTATATCTACTGTTTTTGCCCAAAACAAATATGATCTAGTTAGACGCAGACTTAATATGGATTTAACTGTACTAGGTATTGCTGCTGCTAAAACTAGTTTTAATATATCAGAAGGAATTAAAGTTGATTATGTTGACCCTGCTTATATGGTTTATTCATACACAGAAGATCCTAATTTTGAAGATGTATATTACGTAGGAGAAGTAAAGGCTATAACAATTCCAGAGTTAAAAAAAGAATTTCCAAATATATCTCAAAAAGAACTTGAGCGTATTCAAAATATGCCAGGTAATAAATCATATATAACTGGATGGGGTGATTACGATGAAAACACTGTACAGGTTATGTACTTTGATTATAAAACTTATCACAATCAAGTTTTTAAAATAAAACAAACAGATCAAGGACTAATGAAGGCGATTGAAAAGCCTGATACATTTAATCCACCAGAAAGTGATATGTTTGAAAGAGTGTCAAGAACTATAGAAGTACTATATAGTGGAGCAGTTGTTTTAGGTACAGACACGCTTTTGAAGTGGGAGTTGGCAGAAAATATGTCAAGACCTTACGCTGACACGACTAAAGTAGCTATGAATTATGCTATTTGTGCGCCTAGAATGTACAAGGGTAGAATAGAGTCAGTTGTTAGTAAATGTATTGGTTTTGCTGATATGATACAAATAACACACTTAAAACTACAACAGGTATTATCAAGAATGGTTCCAGATGGTGTTTATCTTGACATGGACGGTTTAGCTGAAGTTGATCTTGGTAATGGTACAAACTACAATCCAGCTGAGGCGTTAAATATGTATTTTCAAACTGGTTCTATAGTTGGTAGATCATTGACGCAAGATGGTGAAATGAACCATGGTAAAGTACCTATACAAGAGCTTAGTAGCTCTAATGGTTATGGTAAAATACAAAGCTTAATACAAACGTATCAATACTATTTACAAATGATACGTGATGTAACAGGGCTTAATGAAGCTAGAGATGGTAGTACTCCTGATAAATCTACTCTCGTAGGATTACAGAAGTTAGCCGCTAACGCATCTAACGTAGCTACTAGACATATTGTTCAGTCTAGTTTGTTTTTAACTCTTAAACTAGCAGAGAACGTTTCTCTTAAAATAGCTGACGCTTTAAGATTTCCACTAACAAGAGCATCGTTACAAAACTCTATATCTAATTACAATATAAAATCACTAGATGAAATTGTAGATTTAAATTTACACGATTTTGGTATTTTCTTAGAGCTAGAACCAGATGAAGAAGAAAAAGCTCAATTAGAGCAAAACATACAAGTTGCTTTACAATCAGGTGGTATTGATCTTGAAGACGCTATTGATATACGTCAAATTAAAAATTTAAAATTAGCTAATCAAATGCTTAAAATTAAGCGTAAGGTTAAAATGGAAAGAGATCAAGCTAACCAACAAGCTAATATTGCTGCACAAGCAGATGCACAAGCTCAAACAGCTGAAAGAACAGCTATGGCAGAAGTTCAAAAACAAGAAGCTATATCTGGTTCTAAAGTTCAGCTAGAACAAGCTAAAACAGCTATGGACATTAAGAAAATGGAACAAGCCTCGTTTATAAAGCAGCAAGAAATGGAAAGACAGTTTCAATATGATATGCAGCTTAAGCAAATGGAAATGCAGGTTGTTAATCAAAAAGAAACTTTTAAAGAAGATCGTAAAGATAAAAGAACAAAAATACAAGCAACACAGCAAAGTGAAATGATAAGCCAAAGAAAAAACGATGGTTTACCAATTGACTTTGAAAATCAAGCCGATCAAGGCTTAGGAGCATTTATGTAATGCTATAACATTTTTTAAATTATATTATATTATGTCAGAAGTAAAAACAGAAGGTGAGTTTTCATTAAAAAATAAAAACAAAAAAACACCAAAAAAGTTATCAAAAAAAGATGAAGTTACTAAGGTTGACTTAACAAAACCAGAAGCACAGGGAGAAGTTATTCCTGATGTAACAAAAGTAACTATAAGCGAAGAAAAAGAAAATGCCGTTCAAACACAAGAGACAAATGATAGCAATGATGTTGTCGAAAAACCCGAAAACAGTAGCAACAGCGAAGCAGTGGTTGAAGAAGTACGGACCACCGAAGAAACAGTAGATTCTCCAATACAGATAATTGAAGAAACAGTTGAAGCTGAAAAAGAATTAAAAGAAGCAATAAGAGATGAGAGAGTTTTAGGTAAGCAGTTACCTGAAAACGTAGAAAAGCTTGTTTCTTTTATGGAAGAAACTGGAGGCAGTGTTGAAGACTACGTTAGGCTAAATGCCGATTACTCTAGTGTAGACGATAATACATTATTAAAAGAATATTACAGAAAAGAAAAACCATATCTTGATAATTCAGATATTGATTTATTATTAGAAGATTTTCAATACGATGAAGATTTAGACGAAGATAGAGATATACGCAAGAAAAAACTTGCATTTAAAGAAGAAGTTGCAAAAGCCAAAAACTTTTTAGAGCAAACTAAGGAAAAATATTACGCTGATATCAAGTTGAAATCAAACGTAAATCCCGATGCTCAGAAAGCTATGGACTTTTTCAATAGATATAATAAGCAGCAAGAAGCTACTAAGCAACAGCACGAAGAGTTTAAAAACAATACTAAAAAGCTTTTTACTGAAGATTTCGAAGGTTTCGATATCAATGTTGGTGAAAAGAAGTATAGGTATAAAATACAAAACACAGAGTCTGTAGCAGATAAACAATCAAACATTAACAACCTTATCGGGAAGTTCCTTGATAAAAACGGATCTGTTAGTGACTACAAAGGTTATCACAAAGCTATGTACGCTGCTGAAAATGTAGATCGTATTGCAGCGCATTTTTACGAGCAAGGCAAAGCTGATGCAGTTAAAAATGTGGTTGATGGCTCTAGAAATTTAAGCGACGCAAAAGCAAGGCAGTCTAGTAATGGCGATGTTTTTGTAAATGGTTTTAAAGTTAGAGCTATTAGCGGTGCTGATTCTACAAAATTAAAAGTAAAAACAAAAAAATTTAACTAAAAAAATTAAAAATTATGGCTTTAAGTCCTACATTTGGTTCTATAAAACCAAGTCAAAAACAACAATTAAACGATAGCAACTGGCTAAAGTTTAACGACGGCGCTGCTGCTGGCGATACAGATACTTTCGCACAACAGTATTTACCGGAAATTTATGAACAAGAAGTAGAGCGCTACGGAAACCGTACGTTATCTGGCTTTTTACGCATGGTTGGCGCTGAAATGCCAATGACATCTGATCAAGTTATTTGGTCTGAGCAAAACCGTTTGCATATTGCATACAATGATGTTTCTAACGATTTAGCAAACACTTTAACTTTTACTGTTGGTGGTGCTAACGATACTTTTGTTGAAAATGTTATTTCAAAAGGAGACACTATTGTAATTTTAGATGATACTAATAATTCAGATACAAAAGCTGTTGTAACTGCTTCAAGTCAAACTGGTGCTGTAGCTACTGTTGTTGTAGCTCCTTACGCTTCTGCAGATTTATCTGGAGTTGCTGCTACTGGTCTAAAGATATTTGTATATGGATCTGAATACTCTAAAGGTGTTTCTATTGCTAACTCTACAGGTTTAACAGATACTGATGGAAGAAGAAGTATTACTCCTTCTTTTACTCAATTTTCTAACTCACCAGTAATCATTAGAGACAAATACGTTGTAAATGGATCTGATATGGCTCAAATTGGTTGGGTTGAAGTTGCTACTGAAGATGGTACTTCTGGATACTTATGGTATTTAAAAGCTGAATCTGAAACTCGCTTGCGTTTTGAAGATTACTTGGAAATGTCTGTAGTTGAAGGTGAGCTAGCTACTGGAACTGGTACTGGATCTGCTGCTGATGCTGGGTACAAAGGTACTCAAGGTTTATTCGCTGCTATCGAAGATCGTGGTAACGTAAACACTGGTTTTACAGCCGCTACAGGTTTAGCTGCTTTTGATGAAATACTTAAAAATCTAGATACTCAAGGAGCTATTGAAGAAAACATGCTTTTCTTAAATCGCCAAACTGCTTTAGATTTTGATGATATGTTAGCTGGAGTTGGATCACCTGCTACTGGAGTTTACCAAGGTGGTAGTTCTTTTGGATTATTTGAAAATTCTGAAGACATGGCATTAAACTTAGGTTTTAGTGGTTTCCGTAGAGGATCTTATGATTTCTACAAAACTGACTGGAAATACTTAAATGATGCTTCAACACGTGGAGCTTACGGTGGAGCAACTGCAAGTATCGAAGGTGTTTTAGTACCTGCTGGAACTTCTACAGTTTACGATCAAATTTTAGGAACTAATATCCGTCGTCCATTTTTACACGTGCGTTACAGAGCTTCACAAGCTGACGACCGTAGAATGAAGCAATGGTTGACTGGTTCTGCTGGAGGAGCTTTCACATCTGATTTAGATGCTATGGAAGTAAACTTCCTATCTGAAAGATGTCTTTGTGTGCAAGCTGCGAATAACTTCGTATTGTTTAAAGGAGCATAATTCAAAACTTAAAATTTTTGAGGTCGCATTTTGCGGCCTCAAGAATTTTATTATTAACTATTTAATTTTATTATATTATGGCTAAAAAAGCTAAAGCAGAAGAAACTGTTGAGGTTGCACCTCAAGAAGTAGCATTAAAAGCTGCGCCAAAAAAAGAAGTAAAGCCAGCAAAACCAAGCTGGGAAATAAAAGATAGAACTTATTTTTTAAAAGGTAGAAAAACACCTTTAACTCATACATTAAACTGTAAACACACTTCAAAACATCCTTTACTTTGGTTTGATAAAGATAGTGGTCAACAGTATGAAATAAGATATGCTACTAACCAAACTTCTCCACTTAAAAGTGAACAAAAAGGAGAAGCAACGCTTGGGCATGTTATATTTAAAGAAGGAACTTTATTCGTTCCTAAAGAAAAACAAAATTTACAAAAGCTATTATCTATTTACCATCCAGCTAAAGACAAACTATATATAGAATACAACCCTGTTGTAGTTGCTCAAGATGAATTAGGTATTTTAGATATGCAGATCGACGCGCTTAATTTAGCTAGAGAAATGGATATTGATTTCGCTGAGGCTATACTAAGGGTTGAGTTAGGTTCGACTGTTACAAAAATGAGCTCTAAAGAACTTAAAAGAGACTTACTTTTGTTCGCTAGAAATAACCCACAGTTGTTTATTGAATTAGCAAATGATGATAATGTTCAGCTTAGAAACTTAGCTATAAGAGCTTCTGAAGCTGGTGTTATAAAATTATCTCAAGATCAAAGAACATTTACATGGGGAGCAAATGGTAGAAAATTAATGAACGTACCATTTGATGAAAATCCATACTCAGCGTTTGCTGCTTTTTTAAAGACAGATGAAGGCGTAGAGGTTTTTAAATCTATAGAGAAAAAACTATAAAAACAAGTGATACTAATATACAGGCGGTTTCGGCCGCCTTTTTAGTATTTATATAAAAATATAAAATGGCAGTAAGCGTAAACACAGTATACACAACAGTCTTGTACATATTAAACAAAGAGCAAAGAGGTTATGTAACTCCTTCTGAGTTTAACAGTATTGCTGATTTAGTGCAAAAAGAAATATTCAATTCTTACTTTCCAAATGGAAACCAACAGAATAGAAAAAATCAAAATAACTCTGAAAACGACACAGAGTTTTTTAATATGTATGAAGATGTAGAATATAAGTTATTCCCTTTTAAAAAGGATATAACATTTACATATGACGTCGCTAATAATTCTTTTTATAACGCAACCTCTTCAAGCATATATAAAATAGGTGAAGTTGTGGTAACTTACGATGGTCAGCCTAAATATGAGTCTATAGCTCAATTATCTGATAAAAGAGATTTTGAAAAAATAACAAGATCAAAGCTTACAACTCCAACTAAACAATACCCACTTTTTATAACTACAAACGCAACACCTACATCTTTAACTAATAGGTTAGCTTTAAAAGTATCGCCTTGGACATCTTCAACTTCTGGAAATGTTGTGGCTAGTTGTTTATTAAACCCAACTTCTCCAAATTGGAATTTTACTGTTGGCTCTGTTGGTCAATATATATATTCAGCAAATAACTCAGTAGATTTTCAATTAGATATATCAGAACAAACAAATTTAATAATTAACATATTGAAATATTTTGGTATTGTTGTAAATGATCCTACTATAATTCAAGTAGCTGAACAAGAAAGTCAAGCTGTTCAAATAAACGAAAAATCATAACTAAATGAGTCTAATAACAGAAACAAACCAACAATATTATCAAGGCGCTCAAGGCTTTAGAGGTGATGGATCAGAAGTAAACTTTACTACTACTTTTGATACTAATTTAGTTTTTGGAAGTTATGACCCTAATGATATAAATTATACTTTAAATAACTTTAAAATATACACTAGCTCAACTGGTCTACCAGGTTCTTGGAGCGAGTATACTTCTGAGTATTCTGTAAAAAATAATATTATAACGTTTGTAACAGCTCCAGATGATTTAGACTTTATTGTTGTTCAACTTAAAAAATTAGACGGTGGAAACTACGCTAACACGCCAAGTGAAGAAGCTGTAGGTGATACTGTTGAAGATAACTACGGTAGTTATAGTTATATAACATTAAACGATGTTATAGATAACTTTATGGTTGGTTATGTCGGTGATGGAAAAATTATACAGAAAGCTAAAAAATCAGATGTATTGTTTTTTGCTAAAAGATCTCTACAAGAATTTAGCTACGATACACTTAAAAGCATACACTCTCAAGAGCTTACAATACCAGCTAGTTTAAATATAGTTTTACCTCAAGATTACGTTAATTATGTTAAAGTATCTTGGATTGACCAGTATGGTGTAAAAAGACCTATATTTCCTACAAACAACTTAACAACCATACCTTACAATACACCTATACAAGACAACAAAGGTATTCCTACTCAAGATAACTTTGGTGAAAATATAGAAGGTACTTCTATAACAAAAGAAAGATTTGATAGCATGAACACCGATATTCTAAATAATGATTTTGATTTAGATGATTGGGCATACTTTAGCGAAGCTTATGGTTATAACGGCAACTGGAACTTAGGTCAGTTTTACGGAACAGACCCGCAGTATGCTAACGTTAATGGTTATTTTACAATAGACGAGAGAGAAGGCAAGATGTCTTTTTCTAGTGATTTAGTAGATAAGTTAATTGTTTTAGAGTATATATCTGATGGTTTAGCTTACGATAAAGACACTAAAGTGCCTAAGCTTGCAGAAGAAGCTCTATACGCTTCTATACTACATTACATAGTATCTACTAGAGCAAATCAACCAGAGTATTTAGTACAAAGACTAAGAAGAGATAAAAGCTCTAAACTAAGAAATGCTAAAATTAGATTATCTAACATTAAACTTACTGAAATAGTTCAAGTTATGCGAGGTAAATCTAAATGGATAAAACACTAAAATTAAATGGCAGAAGTTAAAAATAGTTTTCTAAAATCCAAGATGAATAAAGATCTTGATGATAGATTAGTGCCTAATGGTGAATACAGGGACGCTGTTAATGTTTCTATAAATAAATCTCAAGGAGATGGTTCAGCTGAAGGAAACGTTGGAACAATTCAAAATGTTTTAGGTAATGAAAAAATTGCTGATTTTTCTTCTATTATACCTGGCAATTTAAAAGGTTTAAACGTTATAGGCGCATTACCAGATGACAATACTAATACTATTTTTGCTTTTATAACAAACAATACATTGCAGCCGTATGTGCCTACTGGAGCTGTAGGAAAAGCTAGCTCTTATCCAAGCGATCAAGATAGCGATAATATTGGCGCTACTATTATAGGAGGTGGAACAGGTTATACTTCTGATACAAATGTAACAACAACTTCTTTAGGTGGTGTTGGTACTGGAATGAGATTAACTACAACTGCTGTGGCTGGCGTTATAACAAATGTTGTCATAACTAACCCAGGAACTGGCTATGTAGTAGGTGATCAACTTCAGATCAATGGCGGTGATAATAACGCTAGCATACGAGTATCATCTGTACAAGGACCTATAACTATAACTAATCAAGGCGCTGGTTATACAGCTCCAATAGTTGGAACTACTAGCTATGTATCTGGTAGCGGTAATGGAAAAGAAATGACTGTTTCCGCTGTTGTAAGTGGAGGTCAAATAACTTTTCTTAGAATAACAAACTTTGGCGGAGGTTATGAAATTGGAGATGTTTTATCAGTAGACGGAGGCACAACATCTTGTGAGTTTACAATAGACTCTTTACTACCTTCATATAGTGCTATTGTTTCTTTAAATCCTAACATATCTAGTAGCTTTAAAATAATAGCCGAAGGTTCTTGGCTTAATTTCTCTACTCAAGCGTCTATAACTGGTGTTAACATAATAGAACAACTTTTATTTTTTACAGATAATAGAAATCAACCTAGAAAAGTAAACGTAAATAGAAATCCTGGTTACTACACTACAGAAGATCAAATTTCTGTAGCTAAGTACTATCCTTACCAGTCAATACAATTATATAGACCAAGTCAAGCCGAAGCAGATTTAACTACTACACCTGTTTCAGCTACAACAGATGCTATTAATAATAGCCAAATAATAACATTAGCAACCACATCTGGGACTTTAACACAGACACTAGGTATTATTGGTACTGGTGTTTTACCTGGAACTTTTGTTACAGAAATAAACTGGCCTACAAGCATAACTGTTAACCAGCCTCAAACATTAACCGCTGGCACAGCTATAGAGTTTGTTCAAGCTGAGTCGTCTATGCAAGATGCTGCTAGTGAATTTTTACCTAGTTTTGCAGATTCTAAAGTTGTAGGTTTACCTGCACCCACACCAACTAGCTTTACGGTTGCTAAAGTTGGATATAATGGAACCACTGATATAATAGGTCATACTATATATATAGAAGATCCAGCAGGAACCTTTAATCCAACAGGTGGCGTAGTTTCTTCAGTTGTTGAAAACGCAAACTCTTTTGATATAACATGTACTACTACTACTCCTACTTTAAGCGCTACAGACAAAGTTCGCTTCGCTATAGCTAATCCATACTATGATGCAGATTTTGCAAGCAACTCAAGTATTGACTTTTTATCTGATAAATTTGTTAGGTTTTCGTATAGGTATAAACTAGACGACGGTGAATATTCTTTAATTGCTCCTTTTACACAACCTTGTTTTATACCAAAGCAAGATGGTTATTTTTTAGACAGACTTGTTGGTGAAAAATCTGGAGGCGATGATAACGACATAAGTGACGAGCAGAACACATATAAAAGTACAGAAGTTTCTTTTATGGAAAATAAGGCTAATAAGATATATTTAAATATACCATTGCCTTGTAAAGCTAATGACTTAACTTCAGAATACAAAATAACAGAATTAGAAATAGTATATAGAGAATCTGATAAGACCGCTATTAAAGTTGTAGAAACAATACCCGTAGCGAACAATATAACAGGTGATCAATTCAATTATGAGTATGAGTATGGTTCTAAAGCGCCATTTAAAACTTTACCAGAAAAAGAAACAACAAGAGTTTTTGATAAAGTTCCAGTAAAAGCATTAAGCCAAGAAGTTTCTAGCAATAGAGTTATATATGGTAATTACCAAGACAAGCATACTCCACCTAGTTTTTTAGATTTTACTTTAGGTGCATCTCCTAAAAATGATACTTTTTTTATATCTGATAACAACGTAGACTCTAAAACTAGTATAGTAGAATATCCAAACTCTACTTTAAAACAAAATAGAGACTTTGAAGTAGGTGTTGTTTTAGCTGATAGATTCGGTAGACAATCAACTATATTGTTTTCTAAACAAAGTTTATATAGTTTTAACCCTTTTTTAGCGTCTAGTATATATTCACCTTATAGAGGTCCTAATGAAAATGCTCCAATAGGTGGTACAGGAAACTTTGATGGAAACTCATTAAAAATACAGTTTAATGATTTTATACAAAGTACTAAAAACGATTTACTAGGAACGCCTGGTTTATACAATGGAGATGCATCGTCATCTAGTTATAACCCGTTAGGTTGGTATTCTTTTAAAGTTGTAGTAAAACAAACGCAGCAAGAATATTATAATGCTTATATTCCGTCTTCAATGGCTTGTTATCCAGTGCTAGAAGATAGAGAGAAAGAATTAGAGGTTACATCTCATATTATATTAACAAATGATAATATAAATAAAATACCTAGAGATTTAACAGAAGTTGGTCCAGCTCAAAGAGATTTTAGAAGTAGTGTTAGATTGTTTGGTAGAGTTACATCTAGTTCAGACGGGGTTTATGAATTAAGTGGAGTTACTGCTTTCAATACAACAAATGAAATATTTTATCCTTCAAAAACAGCTGATATAGCTTCTAATGTAGCAACTATAAAAGATTTGTTTAATTACGAGCAATTTAAAACACTTGTTACAGGTACTAGTCCAGGTTATTTATTTTACAACTTTGATTATGTTAGTGGAACTTCAAGTTCTTTTCCAGACTCGAGTTCTTTAGTAGCTAGAATAACTACGCAGAAAAAATTTGGTGTTCAGATAGATGCGTCAGGAACATATGAGGCTCAATACCAAGGTTTGCCAGCTTTAAATGTTTATGAAATAGAACCAGTAGTGTCTGCCTTAGATATATACTACGAAACTTCAACAAGCGGTACGATAGAAGATTTAAACAAGGCTATAGACGAAGGTGGAGCTCCTAATCAGTTTTACAGCATAAAAGGCGGTGCTAACCTTATGACAGAAGGTTTAGCAGCTGGATCTTACATTACTGAGGAGTTTAGACCAGTTAAACTAGATGGAACACCTATACTGCCTATTGCTGATAATACATGTGTTTTTGCTCAAGATAATAGTATAATAACTATAGATGAAAACGGTATTGTTATAGATTCAAACCCTGATGGAGTTCCTTTTACGGATATATTTGAAATAGTAGACAATAGTATAGATCCTACTATAACACTAGGTAGTTTTAGAATAAAACTTAAAAAACCTGCAGGTAATGACGCTCCAGGTCTAGTATACTTAGGACCTCCAGGTAGCCCTAAAAATGATTTTATATTTAATCTTGTTTTTGGAAACACAAACGCAGGAGCGGATGTTATTATACCTTTAAATAGAGATTTAGAAAATATACCACCAGCATTATCACCAGCGCCTTTAGGTGTTTTTGTAAATAAAACAACAACAGATTTATGTGGCCCAGCCGTTACAAGCGGTGAAACGTCTTTTGTTGGCGAGTCAATTGATACTAGCTATTTATCAACTACTGGAGTTATTGGAGATACTAGAGAGATAGCCACTATAAGCGGAGCTAATGGATCTTCAACTATTGATTTACAAAAAGTTGATTTAGATATTGAAATAGTAAGTGTATTTAATCTTCCTTCTTACTCTACAGGTGGTAGCGAAGGTTGGGTTGAAATACCTGAAAACCAAATAAATTCTTATTTTACGTTAAGCACGCCTGAGCAAAACACAACTGGAACATCAGTTGATAGACTTTTAATAGCTGAAAATAATGTTGTAACAATGGTTCCTTATCAGGTTCAAATTAGAGCTTATGATGGAGCTGGTCAAAGCGCGTATTGCTATGCTACTTTTGTTTTTAGAGATAGTCCAGAAATAGAATGGGACAATCAAATTTCTATAATAGATTTTTGTCCAACCTACCCGCCAAGCGCGACGCCTTTTAATTCGAATCCAATTAATTATGGACAACAAATATTTTCATCACCAGAGCCATCACAAGTATATCAAGAAGATGATTATATAGTTGAATGGGAAGGTAGTTTTGCTTCTCCATCTAACGACGCTAAAATGCAAGTTATATTAGATAGAATTGCAGGTACTTATACAGGCTTAGTTACTATTAAATGTAGAATAAACGCTACAGACCCTAACACTGGTCAAACAAATTCTCAAATTTTTAATGTAGAAAATTTTACTGGTTTTGGAAATATACCACAAACTAATACTTATGATTTAAATGATTATATATTTAATCAAGGATATTTTAGCAACTATAAAATAACACTACAAATAAATGCAGACGTTCTTCCGCTGCAAACAGCTACAGCGAAAGTTCAAATTAGATTTTGTGATCCTAGTTAATAGTAAAATTTAATAAAAAAAAGTAATAATATATATGGCAGCTATAATTGAAGTAAAATACTTTAACAGTTTTGTTTTAAAAAAATCTGCAACAGCAGCTTCTACTACTACAAAACCAGTATGGAATGGCTCTTTTGGTATACCTGAATCAATAGGTGGTTTTCCTGCTTATGACGATGTTAGCAACCCTGTAGATCGGGATACTAGTTGGTTTGTTGAAGAAGCTAGAATTAGAGGCGGTTACAATAATACTTCTACGGATTATGGCGTTAGAGCTTATTTAGTAGAAGAAGAACCTAATGCTAATTTTAGGTTAAACTCTATGATATACTCAGGTATATACAACTCTAGAACAGGTATAAATCAAACTAATGTATTCAGCGTTAGCGAGAATATAACAAAAAGCTTAGACCCAGCAAATGGTTCTATACAAAAGCTTTATGCTGAAGATACTAACTTAATTATATTTCAAGAATCTAAAGTTAGTAGAGCATTGATAGATAAAGACGCTATATATTCAGCTGAAGGTGGAGGCTTGCCTGTTAGTTCTTTTACGACTGTAATTGGTCAAATAGTACCATATGGTGGAAATTACGGTATTGGTAATCACCCTGAAAGTTTTGCTGTATATGGTTATAATAAATATTTTGTAGACTCATATCAAAACAGTGTCATGAGATTAGGCGCTGATGGTTTGACAGAAATATCAGCTACTGGTATGAGATCTTTCTTTAGAAATAAAATAGTAAGTGTTGATTCTGTTAATTTTGGTAAAGGAAAAATACTAGGAGGCTTTGATATATACAATAAAGATTACATTGTTTCTATACAACCTTCTAGTCCAAATATTTCTTACAACACTTTATCTTACGATGAATCTGCTAGAGGCTGGATAAGTAGGTACTCTTACAAACCAAGTCAATCTTTTAGCTTAAAGAATAATCATTATACAACGTTCGGAGATGGTTTATATTTGCACAACTCTACAAACGTTCCTTATAACCAATTTTACAACACAAGCAATGCTTCTGAAGTAACATTTGTTTTTAATCCAAGACCTGGAAACTCTAAAGTGTTTAACACAATATCTTACGAAGGTACTAATGGTTGGCAAGTTGACTCTTTTGTTTCAGATGAAACAGGGCCAAGCTCTTCAAACATTATAAATCCTTATGTTTTTGACAAAACAAATAACGTACTGAGTTATACTGAAGGCGCTTATGATTCTGCTGTACCTCCAAACACAGGTACTTCAGCAACGGTTCAACCTATATTTAGAGTAGGTTTTGATAGAAAAGAAAATAAATATTGTGCAAATGTAGTTAATAATACGCCGGTTTCTGAAGGTGAAATAGTTTTTGGAAATCAAATATCTGGTATAAAAGGTTATTATGCTGTAGTTAAAATGTCTACAGATACAGTCACAGAACCAGGTAGATATAAAGAATTATTTATGGTAGGATCAAATTATACATTTTCAAATGGATATTAAAATTAAAAATATAAAATTATGCCAATAACAGGAGCAGTAATAGGCGCAGGTACCAAAATAATTGGTAGCTTGTTTGGCGGATCAAAAGCTAAAGCTGCCGCTAGAGCCGCTGAAGCAGAAAGACGCAGGCTTCAAGGCCAACTTAGAAGTTTAGAAAAAAACAGACAAGAGATTGTTAATCCTTATGCCGGTGTAACTAGTTTAGCAGGCTTAGCAACTGATTTGTCTGATCAAATATCTAATCCATTTGCAAACCTAAGTGTTGCTACTCAAGCGGCTGAAATGCAAATAGAACAAGCTGATATATCTTTAGCTAACACATTAGACACGTTAAGAGCTACTGGCGCAGGTGCTGGTGGTGCAACCGCTTTAGCTAATGCAGCTTTAAAAAGCAAACAAGGTGTTTCTGCTAGTATTGAATCTCAAGAAGCTCAAAATGAAAAAATGAGAGCGCAAGGAGAGCAGCAAATGGAGCAAGCTCAAGTTGCTCAACAAGCAAGACTGCAAAACATACAAATATCTGAAGGTGGTAGAGCTCAAATGGCTCAAGCCCAAGGTAAGACTATTGAGATGCAAATGACAGAAAATAGAGAGCAAGATCAAATAAACTATGTTAGAGGTCAATTAGAAGCTGCTAGACAAGATCAAGCTAAAGCACAAGCAGATGCAACATCTGCAACTATGGGTGCAATTGGTGGTATTGGTAGCATGGCTGGAGCTCTTTTCGGTGGAGGTGATTAATAAATATTAAAAAATGGAAAACAAAAATATAATTAACAACCTTACTATAAAGCAAATAAACCAAAGTGATGCGCTTGGTTTTAGTAAAGATTTTATATCAAAAGGTCATGATGTTAATTTTGATCTTTTAGGCAAAGCTTTTGCTAACACAGCTAGAACTTATGCTAAATTAAAAATAGCTATAGAAAACAACACTTGTGAGTCAGACAGCTGCGTATACGAGATTAATCAATTAAAAATGCTAGAGCAAGCCCCACAAGCTTCTCTAGACTTTTTATCTTTACTTTTATCTCAACTTCAGATAACTGAAAATCAAAGTTTTGATCCTAATAATAATTTTGAATATACCGTAGCTAATTGTATACTTAACGAAAAACCTGGTTTTTCTAAGTCTGATGGCTATGATGTTTATTTAGATCTGCTACAAGATGGTTCGCAACAGATATCATTTTACGGTCCAATGTTTGAGTACCCGTTAATAATCAATAGCGTATCACTACAGGCGTTAAGTAATGTTGGTACAACTATAGTTGCAGAAACACCAGATATACCATCAGAAATGATGTCTCTGCTTACTAAGATTGGTTTGTTTGCTTCTGAAAGTGTTATGGAAAATGGACAGTTATCTCCAAGCGCTCAAATATCTGAAGAGTTTGTGCTTAAAAACCCAGATGGTAGTTTTGATTATGAAATTATAGACATCGGTAATGGTAAAGGTAGAAACATACTAAAGTATGACATGGATAAAATTGAAAGAAAAGCTAGTCCATTTATATCTGCTGAAGTTGCTGGTTTACTAAACTTAGAACAACAGGCTATAGCTGCTTGGAATGTTTACTTATCTGAAGGTAAATACTGGTCTTACACTGAAGACTTGCCATTATATCCTGACAAACAAAAAGAGTTTGATAAAAAATACAAAGACTACTTTATGAATAACTATCTTAAGCAATTTGTAGAAAATCAATTACCTACAAACCCTGAAGACGCTAATATTTTTGATTTACAAGAAGCTAAAAAAGCAAAAGCACAAAAATTTTTACAGGAAAATAATTTAAATTAAATTAAATGAATGAATTAGAAACTTACGTAGCTTCATTACAAGATCAAGGTTTATCTGCAGATGAGATTAAAGCTAAAGTAATAGAGTGGAAAAAAAATAACAAAAAAGAAGTTGTTGAAACCTCTGTCGAATCAGTAAAGACAGGAGACGGTGTAGTGGGTGCAAGTGCTCCGTCGGTAGGACCACAACAGGCACCAAAGCCTACGGTATTCGCTTTGGAAGATACTTTTTCGGTATCACCAGAAGATAAAATAAAAGAATTAGATAGAGAAGCTGAGAATATTTTATGGGAAAGCTATCAAAGAGCAGCTAAAGAAGGAAGTGATTGGGATTTTTGGGCAGAAACAGGTACTAAAATAAAAGCAGCTACTGTGGATGCTTTAGGAAAGTTAGCAAGAGTACCAACTCTATTAAATGAGTTTAAAATGGCTGTTGATAGAGAGTTTATGAGTGACGAAGAAAAAGCTAGATACGACGCTTTAGATCCTCTTGTTAAGCAAACTTTAGCTAATATTGGATCTCAACCCGGTATGACTGCTTTAGCTAATATTGGTTTAGAGACTTATGAAGACTCTGTTGTAAAAGCTGATAAAATAAGACAAGATTTAACACAGTTTGAAACTAGTATAGGAGAGGAATACGCTAAAGGTAACTTTGTAGAAGCTACTGTTAGAACAGCCTCTGACGCTTTAGGTTCGTTACCTTCTGTTGTTCAGTCTATGATACCATACGTTGGTATAGCCTCAATAGTAGCTGGCGAAACCGCTGGTGCTTCATCCGAAGCTCAAAAAGAAGGTGAAGATTTAAGTTTAAAAACACTTGGTTATTCTACCGTAAGAGGCGCTGCGGAAGGTCTTTTAGAAGTTGTAACTAAAAAAATTGGCGGAGGAATGTTTAAAAACCTTGCAGGTAAAGGTAAAAAAGAAGCAACTGAGTCAATTACTAAAATTGCTTTAGGTATAAGTAAAGACTATGGCGCTGAAGGTTTGTCTGAAACTGCTACTGAAGTTATAAACAAAATGGTCGACGCTGCTCAACTTGGCAAAAAAGATACATTTGATAATCACCTTAGAGATTTAGTAGACACTTTTTTAGTTGGCGGTATGATGGGTGGTGGAATGAGCTCAGTCGGAGCTAGCGCAGCTGGATCTAGATTAATTAAAAACACTATACAAGATAATAGCGTACAAAGAGACTTAGAAGGCACTGAATACGATAACGTCGTTGACGCTTATGAAACTCCTGATGTAACCGAGGGATTACCCAAGCTTAGTGAAAATAAATTTACTCAAAATAAACTTGAGGCTGAGCTAAAACAAAAAGTTGGAGATGGTGTATTTACTATAGAGCAAGCCGACAATGTTAGAAGTAACTTTAGAGATATACAAGGAGCTTTAAATACTGTAAAACCATTAGGTATTAGCGTTGAAAACACAAAACCAGTAGTTGACCTAGTTATTGAGCAAAAAAAATTAAAGAACAAAATAAAGCAAGTAGATAATTCCAGTCTAACAAAAGCAGAGTCAGAAAGACTTAGCGAGATAGACAAAGAACTAAACGATATAATTGTAGCTGATAAAACGGCTAAAGTAGAAAAAGGAGCTAAAGTTATAGCTGAGCAAATTGAAACTGGATTTGAAACTTTTGAAAATGAAGCTGATGTAGCTTCTGCTATAGAAACTTTAAAAGAGCAAGGTGGAAACATTGATACTAAAAGCTCTGAAGACTACGGTACATTTGTAGTAATGCCTGATGGTAAAAGAATTATAATTTTAAACAAAGAATCTGCAGCTCAAGATAATGTAATGACAACTGCTCAACACGAGGTTGGTCATGCTGTTTTGTTTGAAACTGTTAAAAACAAACCTGAAGCTGCAATAGCTTTAGGTGCATCTCTTTTAGAAGAATTAAAAAATAGTAAAGACATAACGTTTAATAGTTCTAAGTTTTTAGATAGATTTAACCAGTACGTTGAAGATGCTGATATATCTAAAGCAGATACTATGGAAGAGGTATTAACTCTTGCTAGTGAAGGACTAGAAAGTGGTGACATTGTTTTTAACGAAAAAGCTACAACTAAAATAGGTGATTTTATACGTAGAGCTTTAAGCGCTATGGGTCTAAACGTTAAGTTTAAAACTGGAAGAGATGTATTAAACTTTGTTAGAGATTACAACAGAAGCGTGCAAAAAGGTAAAGGTCTTTCTAAAGGTCTTGAAAAAGTAGCCAAAAAAGGAGCTGAAGTAGATATAAAACCTACAACAGATATAGAAGCTGAGGTTACAGATATCGTAGCTAAAGAAAGCAAAAAAGATACTGGAGCTATAGCATCTACTAAAGTGCAAGAGATATACGACACTCAAGGTGAAGCTGGCGCTTTTGATATTATAGATCAATTCAAGCCTATAGTAAATAGAATAGTAGATAAAAGAAGAGACGCACCTAATTTTGATCGTCAGTTACTAACTGATGAAATTGAAACAGGTAAGCGTGGTATATTCGATTTAATTAGAGAGTATAATCCTGAATCAGGCGTGCCATTAGCCGCTTATATAAATAAGTTTTTACCAGCTAGAGCAATCGAAGCTTCTCAAAGAGTTTTAGGTGAAGAGTTTACTAGTGATGTAACAGAGGCTAAAGGCGTTATGGCTGAAGAAACCACTGAGGTAGAAACTAAAGAAAAGCCAATAGCTAAAAAACCTACAGAAACGGTTGAGTTTTCACAAGTTCAAATAGAAAAAATTGGCGCTAAAGATAAAGCTGAAGTTGAAACTAAAATAACCAAAGCTACTAAAGACTCTTTTAAAGGCCAAGATATTAAAACTTTTGGTCAAACTAGAAACGTGCCAAAAGCTGTAGCAGATATATACGCTGGTATGTTTGGTTTAAATCCTCAAACTATAACTGATAAAACTAGAAACTATCAGAAAACAGACGCTGAAGGATTAACAACAGCTAAACAGTTTTTACTTAAAAACGCTAATAACGATTTTGCTAGATTACCAAAGACTAAAGATGGTTTTGGTAAAGGTACTTTTTTACCTAGAAACGTAATGAATGCTTTATATACAAATGGCAAACTTACAGGTAATTTAAAAGACTATATAGGTCTTATTAGACAAAAACCTGTTAAGCCGATATATAGAGACGCCGTAGGTCAAACAATACGTGGTTTATTAAACTTGCATATTAGAAACCGCATGTTTGAAGATTTAGTGACTACATCAGCCGAAAGAGCTGTTGGTGGCGCTAAGTTTAGTAAAAAAATTAAAACGCCAAAACAGACCTCTAAGTTTATGCAGGATGCGGCTGGTAAAACTAGAGTTGACGAAAAGCAGGAAGGGACAAAGCGTAGGCCAGATAGTAAAAAACGAGACTACGATAGAAACAAACTTTTAAGTGATAGTGTAAAAGCTGTAGACGGTGAAACTGTTATACAAGGATTTGATAGAGTATTAAATAAATTTTTAAAGAAAAACCCTAAGTTTAATAACTATCTTAAATTTTCTTTAGTTTTCGGAGAATCAAGATCACCATACGGTATAGTAAGTAGATTCAATGAGCGTTTAGATAAGACTGGAGAACAAGCTGATATACGAAGAACACCTATGACTAAAGACAGAATGGTCACTAATTCTTACGCAGAAGCTATATCAAAACCTGGCTACGTTGCTAAAGAAAATGCTAAATTAGATTTACTGAAAGATTTTTATTTAGCTGCAGAAGCATATTTAAAAAACAATCCTAAAGACACTTGGGTTTTTGACGGTATAGCGTCTGCTGCTACAAATTCTCAAAATGCTCCATTAAGAGCTTTAGCACCCGCTTTAATAATTGAAGTAGATTCTAATGGTAAAGTTATTAGAAATGAAAAAGGTATTGAAGAACACTCTGAACCACAAAATAATATAGGGACTACTTTAACAAACGCGGCAAAAGAAGGTAGAATCAATGAGGTTTGGCCTGTTATAGAGGCTTCTTATATGCAAGGCTGGATTACTTTAAATAATAATGATTTATTAGATGTAGATTTTAAATCATCTATGCCAGATTTATTTTGGAAAGCAGTTGAGCTTCTTAAAGAAGGTAAAATAAAAGTTGATAGAGGTTTATTATCTACTATACGTTTTACGGAAGCTGGAATAAACTTAGATAATTTACTTTATATACCTACAGGTCAAACTATTAGCGAGTACTTTTTTGGCGTTAAAGGTTTACAGCAAAATACTCAAGCTGAGTTAATAAGAGATTATTTTTCAGGCGAAAAAACATTAGAGCAAGTAAAAGAATACGCTAAAGATGAAAGCAAGCTTTCTAACGATAAAGCAAAAGCCTCTAAACGCATTAATGAGCTAATGCCTAGTGAAATAAAATACAGCAAAACTATTTCGGTACAAACAGGCGTTAACGCTTTAGCTAAGTCAGACAAAGCTTTAAATAACGCTAGAAGACCAGATGCTCCTATTAAAAAGATTAGAGTATTTGACTTTGATGATACATTAGCCAGATCTAAAAGTAAAGTATTATATACTGTACCAAATGTTGAAGGCGGTTTTAGTGAAGGCGCTACAAAGCTAAAAGCTATATTCATGGTTGGTGGTCCTGGTGCTGGTAAAACAAATGTTGGTAAAGGATTACAACTCGGCAGACGTGGTTATAAAGTAGTTAATCAAGATATAGCATTAGAAGCTATGAAAGAAGAAGCTGGATTACCAGCTAAAGAATCTGATTATACAGCAGAGCAAAGATCTACTAGATCAAAGCTTGGTGCTGCTGCTAGAAAAGCTGCTGTAGCTAAATTCGATAAATACGCCGCTGCAGGTAATGGCATGGTTATAGATGGCACAGGCGCTTCTTACAATGCTACTACTAAGAAAATAAAAGCTTTACAAGATAAAGGTTTTGAAGTACATATGGTTGTGGCTACAACGCCTCTTGAAACTGCTATAGCTAGAAACAAAGCTAGAACAGAAAGATCGTTACCTGATTTTGTTGTAAAGAAAACCTATGATCAAGTTCAAGAAAGTTTAGCTAAATATAGAGAAGACTTTGGTGATCGCTTATACGAGATAAACACAGAGACTATAGAGTACGGCAAGCCTTTGCCTAATGATTTTCTACAGCAAGTTTACGCTGGTGTAAATGCTAACAAAGTTGGTAAAGTTGATGCAACTAGTTTTGCTGAAAATTATGATGTTTTAGAAAGTCAAGGTGCAGAGTTTGACTTTAGAGAGTTTAGTAAAGTTATTGAAGGTAAAAAAGGACCATTATTTAGTGTTGCTGAAAAAATAGCTGCAGCAAGAGGTACTGATGATGTATTTATATTAACGGCAAGACCTGCTAACGCTGCTGGTCCGATACAAGAGTTTATGAAAGCAAATGGTATTGACATACCTTTAGCGAACATAACAGGGTTAGGCGATGGCACTGCTGAAGCAAAAGCAGGTTGGATTATGGGTAAAGCCGCTGAGGGTTATAACGATTTTTATTTTGCTGATGATGCTATTAAAAATGTTAAAGCTGTTAAAAACGTATTAAGTCAAGTTGATGTTAAATCAAAGGTACAGCAAGCTAAAGCTAGCAAACGTATAGTGTTTGACAAAGTGTTCAATGATATTATAGAACAAAAAGTAGGTATTGAATCTTATAAACAGTTTTCTGCTGCTAAAGCTAAAACAGTCGGATCAAGTAAAGGTAAATTTACTTTCTTTACAACACCATCTGCTGAAGACTTTTTAGGCTTACTTTACAAAACATTAGGTAAAGGTAAAGTTGGTGATGCTCAAATGGCATTTTACAAAACAAATCTACTAGATCCTTATAATAGAGCTGAAATAGCTTTATCACAGGCTAAAGTGTCAGCTGGTAGAGATTACAAAGCGTTAAAAAAGCAATTTAAAAACATACCGAAAACTTTAGAAAAAGAAACTGGTATTGCTAAGTATACATACCAGCATGCTATTAGAACCTACATATGGAATAAACAAGGCATTGAAGTTCCAGGACTTTCTAAGCGTGATCAAAAAAGATTAACTGATTTTATAACTAACGATGCAGAGCTTAGTGTATTTGCTGATAACTTAATAACAATACAAAAAGACAAGCCATATCCGGAACCTAGTAAAGACTGGACAGCTGGCACTATAACCACAGACGTTATAGGTGGTATTAATAAAGTTAATAGAAAAGAGTATTTGCAAGAGTGGCAAGAAAATGTAGATATTATATTTTCTGAAAAGAACATAAATAAGCTAGAAGCTGCTTTTGGCGCTAAGTATGTCGAGGCATTAAAAGACTCTTTAAGAGCAATGAAAAGTGGCAGCAATAGACCATTAGGCGGCGATAGAGTATCAGACGGTATACTAGACTGGCTAAACAACTCTGTTGGTGCTATAATGTTCTTAAACACAAGATCTGCAGTGCTACAGACCATATCTGCGGTAAATTTTGTAAATTGGGGTGATAATAATATATTAAAGGCGGGTAAAGCGTTTGCTAATCAAAAACAATTTTGGGGTGACTTTTTAACTCTTATGAACTCTGATTACTTACTTGAAAGACGTGATGGTCTTAAAATAAACGTAAGTGAATCTGAAATAGCTGATGCTGTACAAGGTAGTAAAAACAAAGTTAACTCTGCTATATCATTTTTACTTAATAAAGGTTTTGTATTTACAAGATATGCAGATAGTTTTGCTATAGCTTCTGGTGGTGCTACATTTTATAGAAATAGAACTGAAGCTTTGGTTGAACAAGGCATGGATAGAAAAGCAGCTGAAGAACAAGCTTTTAATGACTTTAGAGCTATAGCTGAAGAAAACCAGCAGTCTAGTAGTCCATCTAAAATTAGCCAACAGCAAAGATCTTTAATTGGTCGTATTATACTTCAGTTTGGTAACACTCAATTACAGTATGTACGTATACAAAAAAGAGCTGTGCAAGATCTAGTAAACAAGAGAGGTGATTGGAAAAGCAATGTATCTAAAATAGTTTACTACGGCGCTATACAAAACTTAATGTTTAATGCTATGCAAAGCGGTTTAGCCTGGGCGTTATTCGATGATGATGAAGAAGATGAAAAGCTAACAGAAAAAAATAAAGAGCAAAAACTACAAAGAACTTTAAATGGTGCTATTGATTCTCAGCTTAAAGGTCTTGGTATACAAGGCGCTGTAGTTTCAGGTATTAAAAATGCTTTAATGACTATAGCTGAGCAAGCAGATAAGAAGTCACCTAAGTTTGAAGAAGCTCTTGATGACTTACTTTCTACAGCCCCAGCACTTGGATCTAAGATTAGAAAATTAAAATCAGCTGCAAGAACTGTTTCTTGGAATCGTAAAGAAATAAAAGAAAAAGGTTTTAGCATGGACAATCCGGCTTATTTAGCAGGTGCGCAAGTTGTTTCATCAATACTAAACATACCTTTAGATAGAGCGGTTATGAAGATGAATAACATGCGTAATATATTAAATCCTTCTACAGAAAACTGGCAAAAAGTTGCGCTAGCTTTAGGTTGGTCAGGTTGGGATGTTGGACTACCTTATTTTGGTTTAGCTGAAGACAAACCAGTGTTGACTGAAACTGAAAAGCAAACTAAAAAACTATTTGATCTTAATAAATCAGATCAAGTTAAAAAGCTTTTAAATTTAGGTTTAACTAAAAAACAAATTAGAGCTTTAACTAAAGAAGAAGATAGAGTAAAAGAAATTATAAAATTACAAAATAAAAAGAAAGATGCCGGATCCAAAAAATAAAAAAGTACATAGAGATACTATTAGAATTAACAAGCCTAGCAAGATTTATAAAAAAGGTGATTATGTTACTGAAGATGATTTTGAAAAGCAGTTTTCAAAAAAAGAAGGTGATGCCACTACTTTTCCTCAGTTATCTGTTGAAGATTACTCTACAATACAAGTAGATAAAAAAGGACCATATGTAACTAAGAATCCTATAAACATGGGTTCGCCTTTATACGCTAAAATTAGCGCAGGTTGTAAGGCTGCTGCAAAAAGAAAATTTAAGGTTTGGCCTAGTGCTTATGCTTCAGGTTGGGGTGTAAGATGTACTAAAGCTGGTGGACCTAGTAAATTTGGAGGTAAAAAATAATGGCTTACGTACAACCAGGTAATACGCCTTTGCATAAACAAAAAGGTGGTGGTACAACTAAAACATGCTTACCTGCTTCTAAAATAAGAAGTATGAGTAAAGAGCAAAGAGAAAAGCTAGTAAACTCTAAAAAATCTGCTGGCGCAAAAGGTAAATATAAAAGATCGTCTAAAACAAACGTTAAAGGCGCTCGTAAAAAAGGAGCTACACTTAGAGACTGGTTTGAAAAAGAAGACTGGAGAAGAGTTGATGATCCATCAAAAAAATGCGGAGAATAAAATGAGCTTATCAGATATTAAACTATACGCTATGAACGCCGGAACGTTAGGCGTAACAACGTTTGCACAAATAGAAGACAGTTTGAAAATATTACTACTTGTAATTACAATAGGATATACTGTATCCAAGTGGATACATATTAAAAAAGAAAAGTAATGGC
>Ga0209654_1000829_pt1 | contig 27898 bp, 32 predicted proteins | sample SaaInl1SG_22_DNA_FD_184646 | JGI IMG/M metagenome (GOLD analysis project Ga0209654, IMG submission 184646) | Marine microbial communities from expanding oxygen minimum zones in the Saanich Inlet - ESP_161SG_22_DNA (SPAdes) (version 2) | ecosystem: Environmental > Aquatic > Marine > Intertidal... | reverse complement strand
CTCGGACTACGCGAGGATGAGATTGCCAATCCTACTGAATAACGCAAATTTTTCGGCCATTGAACACCGCTCCTCTTCCAGCACACTCAAAAGATGCCGCTCGGAATACTCGATAAAAAAAGACGGATGGTTCGATGGTGGAATTGGACACCAGGTAAGAACTGCAAAGATCGTAAGCGCATATGGACGCGTAAGGAGCATTCGACGCATAACCTCGTATATAATCCATTAAAAGTTACCCCTAATCTCTTGAGATAGTCAAGTTTTGGTGATAACTCCTAAATATCAACCAAACCTCGCCCATCTTCTTCTTTGACGTATCTTGAAAGGGAATCCCGAACAGAAAGCCAGTTAACGGACTATTTTAGATGTGTATGTTATTTGAATAAGACTTAAAATTGAAAACAATAACCGTTACCAAAGGAACTATTTTACAGCGAAAAGGCGACATTAATACGAAAGTATACTATGTAGAAAAAGGCTTATTACGCAGTTATACCATTGACGAAAAAGGGAAAGAGCATATTTATATGTTCGGACCTGAGAGCTGGTTAGTCACGGATAATTGCGATTCTAATGACCCTTGTCAACTGTTCATAGATGCTGTTGAAGATACTACCATAAATATATCTTCAAAGCAAGAAGTGCTTAAACAAGCTCCCGATCTCGAGCCAATCTTAAGACGGCTGAATAAAATGCAGAATAGAATTGTAATGTTGATGAGTTCAAGTGCAAAAGAACGATATGAGCATTTCATTGAGACTTACCCAAGTATTACTCAAAGAGTTCCGCTTAAGATGGTAGCTTCTTATCTAGGAATTACTCCTGAAGCCTTAAGCCGTGTTAGAAATGAACTCTCGAAAAAAAAATAATCCAATGTTATTTCTTGATGTAAATCAAGGCATGGGGTTTCAAAAAATAGGAAGTTTGAATTTCAATTAAAACCTAAAGTATAATGACAAATCAAAAAAGTAACAAAGCAATCAACATAGCATTGTGGATTGCACAAGGATTATTAGCCATAATGTTTATCATGGCAGGATCAATGAAAGCTACACAGCCTATTGAAGCACTTACAGAAGCTCTACCATGGGTAGCTGAAACTCCAGCCTTATTGGTTAAGTTTATAGGAGTTAGTGAACTATTGGGTGGTTTAGGATTGTTGATCCCTTCTATTTTTAGATGGAAACCTAACTTGTCGATATTTGCAGCCCTTGGTTTAGCCTTGGTTATGATTTTAGCTGGTGGATTTCATGCATCTAGAGGGGAATTCTCAGCAATAGGAATGAATGTGGTTTTACTAGTACTTGCTCTTTTTATTGCTTGGGGACGAAGAAAAAAAGCACCTATACTTCCCAAGGGTTAATTTGAATAGTGACTTTGGCAATCAAGTAAGCCAAATAATAAAAGACATACAATAATGTATGAAAGCAACAGCGGTTCAGGCGTAAGCTTGAACCGCTATTGCTTTGAATAACGAATCGATGAGACTACATAGAGATGTCGATTTCTTAGCCCTCAGTGGGCACCACTATTGGCCTATTCGCAGCTATTTAACAGATATATCGGGCCGCTCATTTTAACAATCCCTACACACTTACACTGCACCTTATAGCGTTCATACTACCTAGTTTTACGCTATGCTTCGATTGTCGGCTCTTTCATTCAAGCTCGTCCTTTTGGCGTGTGTGTTGTTTACCAGCACAGCGCACGCACAGATAGATTCTCTGTTGCTAGCTCCGTTTAAGGAGAAACGAAAATTAACCTATGGGTTGATCAATAGACAAACGCAGCTCATGGATGAATCGAGCACTATTTACGGCGCCTATGTAGGAGTGAAGCATGGCGATAGAATGAAGCACGTCTTCACGATAAATTCAAACGTTGTACTGCCTGCATTTCAGCAGCCTCCTGTTCAGCTCGGGTTTATCGGTATCGCGGAAGAGTATACATTCCTAACTCGGGGCCGATTCTCATTTCATCTCTACACCCACCTCGGCTTAGGCTCAACACGTCTGGTGGATGAAATAACGGCACTTCCCATTCCACCTAGGAAATGGGTACTTCCGCTGGAGGGCGGATTACACACCTCCTTTGCAGTGAACAGCTGGCTCAAGGCTAATGCCGGAGCGGGGTACCGTTCAGTGGCTCTGTACGGATCTAATGAGTTAGATGGTGGCTATTACAAAGTAGGTCTTAGCATGGATGTTTTTAGGTACATGGAGCGCAGAGAGCAAACTGGTCATTGGCTACCGATTGGAGAATAGAATTGGCCGTGGATAAACCATTGTAGACTGGATTTGTTAACTCCTTGTGGTAGATAAGAAATACTTGTTCGACTTCCTTGAGGATTTGAGCAACAATAATTCGAAGGAGTGGATGGACGAGAACAGAGCTCGTTACCAAAAGGCAAAGGAGATCTGGCTCGAAGAGGTGGATCTTATCTTGACCCGCTTGGCAAAACATGACCCCTATTTCATCCAGTTTCAGCCCAAGCAAACCATTTCCCGCATAAACAACAATCGCAGGTTCGATCAAAGCAAGCCTTTGTACAAGGATTACTTTAATTGCATGCCAATGAACCGAGATGATCGGTATGCGAAGATTGCCATCGCCGCAGGAGTGAGCTGGTCGTTTCTCGGGGGCGGCTTGTACATGCCAGAAAAGGAGCAGCTCGAAAAGATGCGCCAAGCAGTGGATTATGACGGTGAAGTGCTGAAAGAGATTGTCCAAGAGCGCAGATTCAAGGCCTTTTTTGGCGGATTGTCTGAGGATAAAAATGCACTAAAAACGGCACCAAGAGGGTACGCCAAGGACCACCCGCACATAGATCTGTTGCGACGCAAGAGCTTCACGGCAACGGTGGATTTGAGTCCGGAATTGGTCCAAAGTGATCATTTTGTGGATCATGTTGAAGAAGCTTATCTGCTCTTGCAACCGTTCAATGAATATATCGAGAAGGCCATCACCTTTTAAAATGCATTCGGCTTGGCTACCTTAGCAGAAAACACGGTAAGCCATGAAACACCTCCTCTGCTTTCTTCTAGCAACATGTACTCTGAGCTCATTGAGTGCACAAGAAACAGTCACTGCCGCACTTCTATATGAAGCGGGGTTAGAATACGGTGGAGATGAACTTTTAACCTTACAATTCACCAACGGCGAAGAACAAGTGATGTTGGCGGGACAAGGCGGTTACGCAAGTATTGGTGGTGAACTGCGTCTAGCCAATGTGGATTATTTAGCCCTTAGAGCTACCGTCGGTATCAAGTACAACACAACCGCTGCCGATAATGCAAATATTGCCTTCACCAGAATTCCAGTGAATATCGTTCCTCATTTTTACTTCGATGAAATGATTCATGTGGGTGTGGGCATTACGGCACATCAGCGCGTTCGCTTAAACGGGGACGGCTTTACTCCTGATGTGGACTTTGCAGGTTCCATCTCACCAAGATTCGAGATAGGGTATGGCGGCTGTGCATTGACCTATTCCATCCAAGATTACACTTCTCAAGCAGAGGTACTTTCGGGAAGCTCGTTTGGCATTTCATTCACCTACGTTGTACCCGCTAAATAAATGAAACACCCCTTCCTCGTTCTACTTGCCCTACTGCCCACCCTCTTGCTGGGACAGGCCTTCGTTCACCCAGAAAATAACGAGGCATTTCTACAGAACGAGGTCGCAGAAATTCACATCACCGTGTCGGCTGGTGATCTAAGCACACTTTTGGGCGATAGCCTCTTTACCGACCATCACTTTCCAGCTGTTTTTCGCTACCAAAGCGCCAATTTTTCGGATACCCTTCATAGCGTAGGATTTAGGGTCCGCGGAAATACCTCTAGAAATGCCAAAAAGAAAGGCTTTAAGGTATCGTTCAACGAATACGTCGTTGGACAAAAATTCAAGGGCATTGAAAAAATGAACTTGATTGGCCAGCACAATGACCCTTCCTTATTGCGCTATTGGACAAGCCTACATCTTCTCCAACGCTACGGACTAATTGCTTCGAGAACAAGCTTTGTGAAACTTTACCTCAATGGAAACTACCGCGGTCTGTACCTAAATGTTGAACATATTGACGATGAGTTTCTCCAAAAAAGATTCATTGATGATGACGGCGGCAACCTCTACAAAGCAAGCTGGGGTGCGGACCTGAATTATTGGGGCAGCAACCCGAATTCGTACCGCAGTGTTTACGAGCTTAAGACCAACAAGGATTCTAATGATTACAGCGCGTTTATTCTCTTTCTAGACTCTTTAAACAACATCAGCGACAGCGACTTTCCGTGTTACATGGAACGCAACTTCGAAGTCAATCACTACCTGAAAACACTAGCCACAGAAATACTCATTGGGCATTGGGACGGTCATGCCTTCAACAAGAACAACTTCTACCTGTACCGACAGCCTTCCAACGGCAAATTTGTATTCATAGAGTATGATCTTGACAACACCTTTGGGATCGATTGGTTTGGGGTCGATTGGACGAGTAGAAACCTCAACAATTGGCACGAAAGTAACCGCCCACTCGTGGAGCGCTTGCTCGATGTTCCTTATTACAAGGACGTCTTTAATGCCTATCTAGACACCTTGTTAACAGACCTCGACACTTCTTCACTAGGGACTGTTTTAGAAAACAAGCAAGACCTGATCAAAGGTGCCGTGCTCTCCGATACTTACTACCGCAAGGATTATGGGTTTCAGTATGCCGATTTTCTTGCGGCCCTTGACGATAACTACGGCGCACATGTGAAAACCGGATTACTCGAGTACCTTGACCAGCGGATTACTAGCGGCCAAGGACAGGTGCAGTGGATCGGAAATCTAGAGCCACCCTGCGATGAACTGCCTGTGGAGCCTGAGCGTAACCTCATCAAAATTGTGGATTTCTTAGGTCGCGAAACCAACTTTAGAACAGACATTCCATTAATTTATATTTACGACGATGGCACCGTGGAGAAGGTGTTGGTTTGGAAAACTTAGGTATGAAAAAGGTATTTGTAGCTCTCGCATTACTTGTTAGTCTGAGCGCGTTTAGCCAGAACGAGATCGTTGGCAATTGGGACACAGGCAAGGAGAACTCTATCGTAGAAATCTACGAGGACAGTGGCGAGTTGTTTGGCAAAATCATCTCCTCCGATCAGCCAGGAGTTGTCGGGAAAATCAACCTGAGAAACTTGCAAAACAAAGGCGACCATTGGGAGGGTGAACTCTTCGTCTTCAAAAGAAGAAGCTGGTACGATGTGTCAATACATGAAGAGAACGACACCCTCTACCTGGTAATTTCCGTCGGATTCTTTGAAAAGGAAGTGCAGTGGCCTAGAGACTAGCCTGACTTCCCTGCCGATTCCCTACTTTTGATACGCATTAAAGAATACGGACGTCGTGTTCTAGGCGAAACCCACGAGAGCACAACATGAAAATCATTGCTGGACCCTGTGTTATTGAAAGTATGGATTTGCTGCGCGAAGTCGCAGCGGAATTGGCCCATATAAAAAAAGAGCTGAATGTAGAGATGTACTTTAAGGCCAGCTTTGATAAGGCCAATCGTACGTCTTTAAGCAGTTTTCGTGGACCGGGTATTGAAGAAGGCATTGCCATGCTGGAGACCATTCGAGATGAATTTGGACTGCCCATCACCACCGACTTTCACACTCCGCAGCAGATTGCCAGCCACGGACACCGCGTTGACATCATTCAGATTCCCGCGTTCCTCTGCCGTCAAACCGATATGCTTCTTGAAGCCGGAAAGACAGGCAAGATTGTCAATATCAAAAAAGCACAATTTCTCAATGCAGAGAAAATGAAGTTCGCCGTTGATAAGGTGAAATCTACCGGTAATCAACAAGTTTGGTTAACTGAACGCGGTACGCTTTTCGGACCGAGTGAGCTTGTGGTAGACTTCCGCAACCTCCAAAAGTTAGCGGCACTCACTGATCATGTTGTCATGGACTGTACCCACAGTGCGCAGGAAACCGGCAGTAACAATGGTACCACTGGAGGAAACCGCGCCTATGTGCCTTATTTTGCAAAAACCGCCAAACTCTGGGGTGCTAATACCTTCTTTCTGGAAACGCATCCACGCCCTGATGAAGGCCTTTCAGACGGCCCAAATATGCTGGCGTTAAACGATCTAGAAGCATTAGTTAAGGAATTGATTTAGAGCGATGAGCATCAACACCAGAACTATAGCGTCCATTGAAGCACAGGCAAAATCTATCCTGGATTTAGCACAGCACGATACCAACGACTACGAGTCGGTGGTAAAAATGATCATGGGATGTAATGGCAAGCTCATCTTTACCGGAATGGGGAAAAGCGGCATCATTGCACGCAAGCTTGCTGCCACCTTCTCCTCAACGGGTGTGCCTTCTTTCTTTGTCCATCCAGGTGAGGCCTATCACGGCGACCTTGGGATGATAGAGGCGGATGATGTACTGTTCGCATTTTCAAATTCAGGGGAAACGGCAGAGCTCATCAACCTGTTAAAATACAGCAGATCAAAGAGCGTCATTGGGATGTCTAACGACCACAACAGCACCCTAGCGGGTTATTCTAAGGTGCATCTTGAGTGTAAGGTGGATAAGGAGATTTGCCCACTGAATTTGGCACCTACAACAAGCACCACCGCTGCACTAGTGATTGGCGATGCCATCTGTGCTACCGTTATGGAGCTGTCGGGTTTCTCCGAAGAAGAGTTCGCTGCGCTGCATCCTGGGGGAACCTTAGGTAAGAGTCTGCTGACTAAGGCCAAAGATTTAATGACTACAGACGTTCCCATGGTCCAAGCAGAGGACACACTCAATGAGGTACTCCTAAAGGTATCTGAAGGACGATTAGGACTTGCTTGCCTAGGCTCAAGAGATGCCGTAGAAGGGATTATCACCGATGGGGATATCCGACGCGCCATAGGCAAAACTGAAGATGTAAATAGTCTTACCGCCAAAGACATGGCTACCAAGAATCCCATCTTCATAGACGAAAGCACGGGGCTTCATGAGATGAATATGCTGTTTAGAGAAAAGAAGATTGTTTCTGTACTGGTCGGCTCACCAAATGAACTAAAAGGTGTGGTCCAATTCTACGATATCCACAACGGGTAAACATATTCGAATTCTAGCGGTTTACTTTTTACACCCTTAAGAAAAACTGCCATGGAATCGAAAGAAACCATATACATTGTTGGCGCCGGCATTAGCGGTCTCATTGCGGCCTTTGAACTAGAAAAGGCAGGACATGCTCCTATTGTTTTAGAAAAATCTAATGGTGTAGGTGGACGTGTACGCACCGTATCTGTGGGCGACCACCACCTGGATATCGGTTTTCAAGTATTGCTCGACGGCTACCCGATGGCAAAAAAATACCTGGACTATGATGCGCTTGAGCTTCGACGCTTGGCTTCAGGGGCACAGATTTATGTGGACGGAAGACGTTTTGTGATTGGCGATCCCTTACGAGATTTTAAAATGCTCATCCCAACGGTCACTGCGAAGATTGGCGGCGTCGGGGACAAAATGAAGGTGCTGCGCCTCAATGCAAAGATGAAGCGCAAATCTATCGATGACATCTTTGCGAGCGAAGAGATGACCACCTTAGAGTATCTCCGGAAATTCGGATTTTCAGAGGTGATCATTGACCGATTCTTCAAACCCTTTTTTGCGGGCATCTTCTTGGAACCAGAGCTGCGCACATCAAGCCGCATGTTTGAATTTGTCTACAAGATGTTCGGTGAAGGCTATGCCACCATCCCTTCAGCTGGAATAGGTGCGATTAGCGAGCAACTTCAAAACAAACTGCAGACCACAGAATTCCGTTTTGGGGCAGAGGTGAGTTCTGTTACTAGCGAGAAAATCGTTCTAAAATCGGGGGAAGAAATGGACCATGACGGCGTGATTGTCACTGCGAACGCTTCTTCACTGATCTCAAATATGCAGGGACAGGAGACGGACTGGAAATCGTGCATGTGCCTGTATTTCGAAATTGGCAGCTCCAACCTACCTAAAGAAACAATTGGACTGGTTGCCGATCCTGAAAAACTCATCAATAATCTCTACGGCTATACCGATGCTACAGGTCGACAGATACTGTCAGCGACCGTCTTAGAGTTTAACGGCAAGAGCGAAAAAGAAATTACTGCGAAGGTTGAAGATGAGATTCGCGAATACTGTGGTGTTGGCGCTCTAACCCACATCGGCAACTTCCATATTGAACAAGCCCTTCCCGATCTAAGCAATCTTAAAATGACCGCAGAACCGAGTGAGTGTATGCTCATGGAAAATGTATTTCTTGCCGGAGATGTGCTGTACAATGGCTCATTGAATGCTGCTATGGAAAGCGGCCTATTAGCCGCGCAAGGATTGCTTGAGCGCAAATCTGGAATCTTCCTATAAATCTACTTCTCTTAGGTTAATTAGATTTTAGCTGTATCTTTTTACAGTAAAACTCTAAACGCCATGGCCACTACTCCCGAGCACGATGCCCGCGTCGCTGCACTGACCTTTGCGGGTATATATCCTCACTACGTCACCAAGATCCAAAAGAAAGGACGCAGTCTAGACGAATTGCACCAAGTGCTTCACTGGCTTACCGGCTTTGATGAAGCGCAACTGAAGGAGATGATAGATCGCAAAGTCACCCTCAAAGAATTCTTTGAGGAGGCCACTATACATTTCAATGCCTCTTTAATCACCGGTAGCATCTGTGGGTACAAAATCCAAGAAATTGAAACCAAGCTGACGCGCGAATGCCGTTACATGGACAAGCTCGTGGACGAGTTAGCCAAAGGCAAGAAAATGGAAAAAATTCTACGAACTCAATAAACACTCAATATGGAAACTGAAAACACTCCGAACCAGCAGCCAAAACAAGAATTAACCATTACAGATATGGCGGCAGGCTATATCAACGAAACCCGAAAATGGGCCCAGTTCCTAGCCATCCTCGGCTTTATTGGAGCGGGATTAATTGCCATCATGGCCATCTTCGCCGGTTCCATGTTCTCAGGAATGATAGGCGCCGGAGGGATCGCAATTACTGTGCTATATCTTCTGATGGCACTCGTGTATTTCTTCCCCTCACTGTACCTGTTTAGGTTTAGCGAAAAGTCAAATAGAGCGCTCTATAAAAAGGATTCGAGCGAACTAGAGGCGGCCATGGGCAACCTAAAATCTACCTTTAAATTTTATGGTGTGGCTGCGATTATTGTAATCAGCCTGTACCTATTGTTCTTCATCTTTGCCGGTGTAGGCGCTGGGATGGGGATGTTCGTAGACTAAACCGCTTGGTCCTAATCTTCCGAGGTTAAACCCTCGTAATTCTCTTTATAATGCTTGAGAAGCGTCCTTCCGTAATGACGGTTGCGACGCTTCGCTTTTTTCTTATTGGCCCGTTTCCCCGTGCGCTTGTCTTTAACGATATCGTCAAGGTCTTTGGCTTGGTCAATTTTTTCAAAATCTTGAATCTGGGTGCGTTTCATTGGGCCTGTTCTTCACGTGAATAACATTGCGTTTTCTACAAATGTTTGACACAAAATTTTGAGTCCTCATATTCATAGAAACATGAATATTCAAATACCTTTGTATCCAATTGGATACACTTTGATTGTGTAGGTATCCAAAACAAAAGAATTCGATAGTTGGCTGAAAGGACTCAAAGATGAGAGAGCAAAATCTGCTATCCTTCTTCGAATATTGAGAATTCAGGAAAAAGACCTGCTTGGCGACTTCAAACGTCTTGCACCCAATGTTTATGAACTTCGTATTCATTTAAAACCTGGTTATAGAATTTATTTTACCTATCGAAATAATCAACTTTTGTTGCTAATTGGAGGCGGGACTAAACGAACACAATCCAGAGATATAGCTAAATATAAACGCATCATTAAAGCATTAAACAATGACCGAAACCTCAACCTTTGATATCGCTGATTATCTCGATCAACCAGAAGTAATCAATGCCTTCCTTAATGAAGTGCTTAAAAACGGAGATCCAGGGGAACTTATTGTCGCCATGGGACATGTTGCAAAAGCCATGGGGATGACCGCCATAGCCGAAAAAACCGGAATGAGCCGAACCAGTTTATATAAGGCTTTGCAGCCTAATGCTAAGCCCCAATTTGAAACAGTCTTTAAAGTGCTCAAGGCGTTTGGAGGTGAAATTGAAATCAAGGCGGTACTGCCCATAGATTAAACCTGCAGCCGTTACCTTTGTTAATGTTCATATACACCTAAAAGAATTGGACCATGGCCCAACTAGAATGGCAAACCGTCAAGGAATACGAGGAAATCACATTTAAGCAGCTTAACGGCGTCGCACGCATTGCGTTCAACCGTCCTGAGGTGCGCAACGCATTTACTCCGAAGACCGTAGACGAACTTTGGGAGGCACTCATCTTGTGCCACGAGAGCCAGGAAATTGGTGTTGTACTTATCACTGGTGAGGGACCGTCGCCGAAGGACGGTGGCTGGGCATTCTGCTCTGGCGGTGACCAACGCGTTCGTTCGACCACTGGATATAAGGGAGAGAACGGCATCAATAGATTCAACATCCTGGATGTGCAGCGTCAGATCCGATTCATGAACAAGGTCGTGATCGCTGTAGTGCCCGGTTGGGCAGTAGGGGGTGGCCACAGTCTGCATGTAGTGTGTGATATGACCATTGCTTCTAAGGAGCACGCCATCTTTAAGCAAACCGATGCGGATGTTGCAAGTTTCGACGGCGGGTATGGCTCTGCCTACCTCGCTCGCCAAGTGGGCCAGAAAAGAGCGCGTGAAATCTTCTTCCTTGGTGCTGAGTACTCGGCGCAAGAAGCCTACGAGATGGGCATGGTAAACAAAGTAGTGCCGCATGAAGAACTAGAACAGACCGCTTACGACTGGGCGCAAGAGATCATGACGAAAAGCCCTACGGCCATCAAGATGTTGAAGTTTGGTTTCAACCTCATTGACGACGGATTGGTTGGTCAACAAGTGTACGCTGGAGAAGCCACACGTCTGGCCTACGGAACAGACGAGGCTGTTGAAGGCCGCAATGCCTTCTTAGAAAAACGACCTCGAGATTTCTCTAAGTTTCCGAAGTTTCCTTAATGTGTCATATAGACACATTAGCGAAATTTTCTTATCTTAGGCAAAGCAAGCACCTAACCCTTGCTTAGAGCTTCGTATACTAACCTAAGATTTTGAACCGATCCATGATAAAATCCATTCCCCAGATACTCTTATTGTCAATTCTTACAATAGGCTGTAACACTGATATTCCACTTGAATTGGCCCCACTGGCCGAACAAAAATCGCAAGCTATCATTGAAGTTGACGGACTAAAATTCCGCGACCTGAATGGTAATGGCGCTTTAGATCCTTACGAGGATGCTCGCGTAAACACGGAAGAGCGAATCACCGACCTCATTGGACAGATGTCCGTTGCTGAGAAGGTCGGAATGATGTGGATTCCAGGTACAGGAGTTAGCGGCACTGGAGAGCCTATGAGCAAAGAAAAAGTTGAAGGGCCTGCCGCAAGAATGCCAAGCATCGGTGAAACGATGACGGGTAAAGAGATTCGCCATTTCAATGTGTGGTCACTTCCAGAAGACCTAACGTTAGTAGCCAACTGGTACAACAATGTCCAATTGTTGGCAGAAGAAAGCAGATTAGGCATCCCAGTCACTATTGCTTCTGACCCAAGACATCATTTTAGCAACAATATTTTCTCCATGGCCGCTACTAATTTCTCGCAGTTTTGTGAGATACCTGGGTTTGCAGCGATTGGAGATGAAGAATTGGTTCGTGAATTTGCTGAGGTGGTACGCAAAGAGTATTTAGCAGTAGGGATTCGTGAATCGCTGCACCCACAGATTGATTTAGCGACAGAACCACGCTGGGCGCGTATTAGCGGTAACTTCTCGGAAGACGCCGAACTAACTGCGAGACTGGTAAAGCCATACATCGAAGGCCTACAAAGCGACATGACCAATGGTGTAGCCTGTATGACCAAACACTTCCCAGGTGGTGGTCCACAGAAAAATGGTCTCGACCCACATTTTGCTTTCCAAGAAGGCCAGATCTATCCTGGAGATAATTTTGATTACCATCTCATTCCGTTTGAAGCTGCTTTTGAGGCAAATACAGCGGCGATTATGCCTTATTATGGAGTCCCAACCGATCAAACAGAGGAAAACGTAGCGATGGCCTTCAACAAGGCAATCATCACAGAACTTCTTCGAGGGAAATATGCCTATGACGGCGTCGTATGTACCGATTGGGGGCTGATTACTGATGTAAGTTTTGGCCCAGTAGTTTGGCCAGCTCGTGCTTGGGGCGTTGAACATTTGAGCGAGTTAGAACGAGTGGAGCGTATTGTTTCCGTAGGCTGTGACCAATTCGGAGGCGAAAACCGCACGGAACTCCTCGTTGAACTTGTTGAAGAAGGAAGGGTATCCGAGGAAAGATTAGACGAGAGCGTGCGCCGCTTGCTTCGCCAAAAATTCGCACTAGGGCTTTTTGACAATCCTTTCATTGACGAAACGGTTGTTAATGACGTTGTCGGGGCTGCCAAGGACCTTGGTTTAGCAACCCAACAACGCTCCATGACCCTTTTGAAAAATGAGGCTACATTACCATTAGAACAAAACAGCCTTAAGGTTTATGCAAAAAATATGGACAGTACTATCGTCGCTCAATACGCTACGGTGGTAAGCACTCCTGAAGAAGCAGATGTAGCGATCATTCGCTTGAATACTCCTTGGGTTCCAGTAGATACCAAAAACTTCTTTGCCGCAGGTTTCCACCACGGTGACCTTGACTTTAAAGGAGAAGAAAAAGAAGAAATCTTAGCCTTACTCGAAAAAGTACCAACTGTGGTTGATCTGTATTTGGATCGTCCTGCTGTGGTTCCAGAGATTAGTGAAAAAGCAGCGGCACTTATTGCCAATTTCGGCGCCAGCGACCAAAGCGTGTGCGAAGTATTGTTTGGAAACACTGCACCGGAAGGAAAACTTCCGTTTGAGCTCCCTTCCTCTATGAAAGCGGTAGAAGAACAAAAAGCGGATCTACCTTACGACAGTGAAAACCCACTGTATGAATTTGGATACGGATTAAGCTATCCAGAATAGTCCTCACCCCATTATTTTGATTGATTGATTTGTAGAAAAGCCCCTCCACCACTGGCGGGGCTTTTTTCATTTTAGTATAAAAAACCCGTCTCAAGTATTAAACATTCACTAACCAGCGTTATCTATGTAAAAGAACCCTTTCTTATTCAAGGCCTTATGAAGAAATCCTTGTTCCTACTTTTGAGTGCGACCATCGCAATAGCGAGCTGTGAAAAGAACAACACTCCCTCTAAAAATTCACAGGTAAACCTGCCTGAATCGGCCTATAATTATAGTGACATCACACTACCTACACACCTCACGACCAATGTCCTTAATGGCGCTGGACAAAATGCAGCTGTGGATAACGACAATACCCCAGCAGATAATCCAACTACGGATGAAGGAGCTACGTTGGGACGCGTTCTTTTTTACGACAAAAATTTAAGTGCCAACAAAACCGTATCCTGCGCCTCGTGCCACAAACAGCACAAGGGCTTCTCAGACGGAGATATTCTCAGCAGAGGTTTTGACGGTGGTGTAACAACAAGACACAGCATGTCTTTGGTAAATGCTGTTTTCTACGATCGAGGACGATTCTTCTGGGACGAGCGCGCCGCCACCTTGGAAGACCAAGTGCTGCAACCCTTCCAAGACGAGGTGGAGATGGGCATGACTTTGGATGAGATAGTCGCTGCAGTCGCACAGCAAGACTTCTATGCGGACCTTTTCAATGATGCTTTCGGTTCGGATGAGATCAATTCTGACCGCATTTCAAAAGCTTTGTCTCAATTCATCCGCGCCATGGTCAGCGTGGATAGCAAGTACGACCAAGGACGTGTTTCCGCCAACAATCCCAACCAAAACTTCACCAACTTCACTGAAAGCGAAAACCGCGGAAAGACACTATTCTTCCGCCCACCAGGGCTGGGCGGAGGCGGCTGTATAGGCTGCCACTCTACCGAAGCCTTTATCAATCCGGACAATGGACCTACCAACAACGGCCTAGATTCAAATACTACGGCCGACCAAGGCGTCTTTACAGCCATCCCTAATCCTCAATTCAGGGGAAGCTTTAAAGTCCCTTCTTTGAAGAGCATCGAGCTCTCTGCACCATATATGCATGACGGACGCTTTGCCACCTTAGAAGAGGTCATAGAACATTACAACAGCGGCGTGCAAAACCACCCGAACCTTGCACCAGCATTGCGCGACGACGACGGCAATCCTATCCGCTTAAACCTGAGCGAACAGGACAAAGCAGATCTTGTGAATTTCCTCAAAACCCTTACTGATGAAAGCCTTGCGGAAGACGAGAAATTTAGCGATCCTTGGATCTAATTAGTGCCAGAATAAGTACGTTCAGCCGATTTGAATTTCTACCGCGTTAGACGTGATACTTTTAATTTAGCAAGGTTATCACTGATATAATGAGAAAACTCTTCCATTTCCATTTCAACTATTTGACCAAACTGATCTTCGAAACGCCAAGTATAGGCGTATCCGAGAGCGCTACGGGTACGGATTAAGCTGATATTATTAACAAATGATCTGCGTGGAAAGTCCATAATTATCTATTGCGTCTTAATGACACGATAAGCAATGCACAAAAAAAACGAGACATCCCGTCACATTTGTATATTTACACAATGGATCTAAAGAAAATAGTTGGCCAATACGATGAACGGTATCTCCCGCACCTCAGTGTAGATACTGTAATTTTCGGATATCAGGATAGTAAACTGCATTGCCTACTGCTTCAGTTTGGCGATAGATGGTTTTTACCTGGCGGACACATCGAAAAAGATGAAGATGTAAATGAAGCTGCTCGAAGAGTAGTCAGAGCGCGTGCTTCGCTGAGTGAAAAATTCTTACATTTCTTTAATGTATTTGGAGGTGCTAATCGCAATTTTTCCAACGATTTCAAACGGTTATTTGGCAGTAAAGATTTGGCTTTAGAAGATGGCCATCCTATGCTTCAACGCTACGTTACCCTCGGGTTCATTTCCCTAGTCAGGATAGATGATGTGCAACCTGTCAAAGGTGATTTTGACGATGCCATTGCTTGGCACCCTGTTGAGGAACTACCTGAAATGGTAGGAGATCATGCAGAGATTATCCAAAATGCGAGAGAGTATTTGGTAGGCCTAAACGACTACAGCCCTATTGGACATCATTTACTTCCAAACTATTTTACGATGCCTCAGTTGCATAAATTAAGTCAGGTAATTTCTGGAAGAGAATTGGACCGCAGTAGATTTCAAAAGAAAATGTTGGCCCTTGACATTTACAAGAGACATGAAGAGATTACAACTTCAGTAAGGGGACGCAATCCTTATCTTTACTCGTATGAAGGACCTAATAATCTCGAACGCATTTAAATCTGTTCAATCGACCATTCATCAACGCAAAACTACCAAAGTACTTGCAGAGCAATCGTGGACTCCCGCGCTAAATGAAGCCCAGCAAAAAGTACTCATTGATGAACTATTGCGTTTAGCTGCGCATGCTCCCTATCACTACAAAAGCGCGGAGCGATACAAGCAAGATGTATTGAACAGCAGTTTGCCTTTCAGAGCATATACGCTAGATGCAACTACCTGTCGAAGGCTGGCTGAGCAGCTCAAAAATTCACAACCACCCGCTGGTAAAATTCTAAATATGCTTTGGGCTGCAGAGGCCCTACTTATTTTTACCTGGCTTCCTGACGTGTTTGGAGAACAGCCTAAGGAACGTACCATGGAACCGCTCCCGTTCACTGGCAATCTTAGGAATATGGAACACATTGCTGCCACAAGTGCCGCTATTACTAATGTTCTATTAGGGGCTACAGCAGAAGGATTCCCAAATTACTGGTCATCAGGGGGTTCACTTCGGCAACAAAGCGCGCGCGAAATTCTAGGTATTAGTCTTGATGAAATCATGCTCGGCTGTTTGTTTGTGTTTCCAAAAGATGCGCTTGAACGCGGAGCCGAGGTGAAACCAGGCAAGCTCCGTAATGAAGGGAAAGATCTTCACAGCTGGTCAAAAGCCGTGGAGCTCTAAACATTTTTATTAAGTAGGTTGTCACTCTGCTATGACGGATACACTTTTCCATACTTTTTCGAGCGATATCAGCGGTATAGAAGCGCCCTCAGCGTTTACCTACCCTTTCTTCTATACGCCTCATCCATTGGTAGAATTGGCCGCCGAAGAACTTCAAACCTATTTAGAAAGTGATGTTTTACAACACAATTTTGGTTTGGGGCACAACGAGCACTTGATTGAGCAAGGTAAAATGTTTGGCGTGCTCATCGTTCGTGATTCAAGCGGTAAGCAGGGATGGTTAGCGGCCTATTCCGGGAAACTTAGTGAAGAGCCTGAAGGATATTTCGTCCCTCCCATCTGCGATATTCATGCTGCGCAATCCTTCTATAAAAAAGGAGAAGAAGAGCTCAATGCCATGAGTGCTGAGATTGTAGCTAGGGAGAATGACCCTCAACGTTTAACCGCAATTGGCAAAATAGCAGAACGGTTATCCGAAATTAAGGAGCACCTTAGAAAAGGACGTGCAGATCTCAAAGAAGCCAAAAAAGCCCGACAGAAGTACCGTGAGACCGTTAAAAAAGTCTTGAGCGAAGCAGATTACCAAGAAGTCGTTGACCGATTAGCCAAAGAAAGCATCCAAGGGCAAATTGTCTTCAAACACCGCTCAAAGGAGTGGGTGGAAGAGCAAGAGAAACTCGAAGCGGAATTGGTTGTATACGAAGACGAAATTAAGGCAATGAAAGAGCAGCGCAGGCTAAAGTCTAATGCGCTCCAGCGAGAAATTTTCGATCATTACATTTTCTTGAATGCCCGCGGCGAAAAGCAAGTCTTGAGCAAGTGCTTCCCAGATTTTGACCTGCGCCATCCGCCAAGCGGCTCCGGAGACTGTGCAGCACCGAAGCTACTTCAATACGCTTATAACCAAGGGTACACTCCTATCTGTATGGGAGAATTTTGGTGGGGTTCTGCGCCAGTGAAAGAGGTGAGAAAACACAAATACTTCTACCCTTCTTGCGCCTCACGTTGCCGCCCAATTTTAGGACATATGCTGCAAGGTCTAGAGGTCGAAGAAAACCCACTTTTAACACTCGGGCAGGACAAACCTATGCCTGTAGTATATGAAGACGATGATCTTGTAGTAGTAAACAAACCCGCCGGGCTATTAAGTGTTCCCGGAGTAGATATCGAAGATTCAGCACTGACTCGAGTGAAGAACATGTACCCCAATGCCACTGGGGCAATTCTCTTGCATCGTCTAGATATGAGCACTTCTGGTTTACTAATGTTCACTTTGAATCCTAAGGCAAATAAGCGCATGCAACGCCAATTCATTAAGCGTCAAGTCGATAAGACATATATCGCCGACCTCAGCGGTGTAGTATCGGGGGACCATGGCACTATTTCCCTACCACTAGCACCGGATTATTATGACTTACCGCGTCAAATGGTATGTCACAAAACTGGTAAGCCATCACAGACAAAATGGAGTGTTGTGGAGCGAAAAGAAGGCATAACTAGATTGGCCATGAAGCCAGTTACCGGGCGCACCCACCAATTGCGCGTTCATTCTGCGCACCCAAATGGTTTAGGACTGCCCATGGTGGGCGATGAACTCTATGGGGTCATTGGTAAGCGCTTGCATTTACATGCACATAAGCTTGAATTCCAGCACCCTACTTCCAAGGAAATGATTACTATTACTGCACCAATTCCGTTCTGATGGCCGTTGAAATCGAAAGAAAATTCTTACTTAGAAATGACTCTTGGCGTGATAGCGTCATTCGCTCACATGTCTTAAAGCAAGGCTATTTAGCCTCTTCGCCCCTTCCCACAGTTCGTGTTAGGACTAGTGACAACAAAGCCTTTTTGACCATTAAAGGCAGAACGGAAGGAATTTCAAGAGTTGAGTTTGAGTATGAGATTCCTTCAGATGAGGCCATTGAAATGCTAAAGCTCAGCGCTCAAGCCCCTATTGAAAAAACACGGTACATCGTCCAGGCAAATGGCCATACTTGGGAGATTGATGTGTTCGAGGGCAGCAATGCTGGTTTGGTTTTAGCCGAAGTGGAATTGGACAGTGAAGATGAAAAAATAGAACTGCCCGATTGGATCGATATCGAAGTAACTAGTGATCCTCGCTATTACAATTCCGCCTTGAGCAAAGCCCCATTTTCAACATGGGAATGATCACGGACGTCGACACTTACTTTATAGACGGGTGCGGCCGCTGCGATCACTTCGCAACCGATTCCTGTAAAGCTAGGATTTGGTCCTCCCCTTTATCAGTTTTGCGTGAGCTCCTACTTTCCTCTGGACTTAAAGAGGAGGTTAAATGGGGGCAACCGACCTACACACTTAACGGTAAGAACGTGGCCCTGCTGTTTTCCTTCAAAGACTGCTGCGGCATAAGCTTTTTAAAAGGAGTGCTCCTTCAGGACGATCACAATCTATTAGTCCCCGCAGGGCCTAACTCGCATGTTGCTCGGTTATTTAAAGTTAATTCAGAGAGAGAAGTTCGAGACTTGGCGCACCTTATTCGGGAATACCTAGAGGAAGCAATCGAGATTGAGAAATCAGGTAAAAAGGTTCCGGAACGAGAACGAGATGAAACTATCCCTAATGTCATTCAAGAACGCATTGAAATAGACGAAATGTTTGGCAAAGCCTGGGAGGCATTAACTCCCGGCAGACAACGCTCTTACATCATTCATATTGGCGGTGCCAAGCAAGAGAAAACGCAGCAAAACAGGTTGGAGAAGGCACTACCAAAAATCTTTGCTGGCAAGGGCAATAACGAATACTAAAAGAGCCGCCCAAAGGCAGCTCTTCAAATCATTCCTCTAATCTTCCTTTAAAGACTATTTCTTCAATAGGCTTTCTCGACCTTGGAGCCAATTCACGTTGCTTTAATGGTCCAGCAAGAGATTCCGGATCTCCCTTATATCCTACAGCCATCATGGCAATGGGGGTAAACGCATCGCCTATGTTCAATGTTGCTCTCGCCTTATCCGCAACAAATCCTCCCATCTGGTGGACAGAAAGCCCCTCTTTAGTTGCTTGTAATACGAATTGGGCTGCAGCAGCGCCAGTATCGTAAGCTGCGTGAAAGTTAGGTCTGTTTTTGTAAACGAAGTTGTTCTTAGCGACTACCATTACGAGCGCTGGTGCGTTTTCCGCCCAGGTTTTATTCCCCTCTACGAGCGCATTGAATAGGTCGTTCCAAAGTTCAGGGTCCTCACTTTTAGTCGCTACAATGAATCGCCAAGGTTGCTCATTCATAGAGCTTGCTGCCCAGCGTGCGGCTTCGAAAGAAGAGTCTAGATCTTTGTACAACACGGGAGCATCTGAAAATGCTCGGGGGCTCCATCTTTCTTGGATTTCTTGAATTAGGTTCATTTGGATGTAATTTAGTTGTTATAACAACAAATATAGTTTAAATCGAGACAGTTTGAAAATTATACACGCTATAAGTGTTTATACTTTATAAACGATTTTTTAGAAGTCGATTATAAGTATTTTTACCTTATGAAAAGAAGCCTACTACTCCTCAGTTTAATCTGTTTTGTGAATGCATCTGCACAAATTGACCATTGGGAACAGCTTGTAAATGCGCACGATACTTGGACCTATTTCAAAGGAAATTCCGAGCCGCCGAGCAATTGGAACACCGTTTCATTCGACGACAGCAGCTGGCTGAGCGGGAAGGGATCCATCGGATATGGCGATAATGATGACTCTACAACGATCTCTAATGTCTCGTCCATTTACATGCGCAAGACCTTTACCGTAAGTCAAAAAAGCACGTTGAAGTCATTGGTATTGCACTCGGATTTTGACGACGGCTTCGTGGCTTATCTAAATGGCATAGAAGTCGCACGGGCGAATATTGCAGACAGTCTCCAACCACCTGCATATAATGATTTACCCATGGAAAGCAGGGAAACCACCACACATAACGGACCAACTACTTGGCAAGGTGGTGTGCCTGCAGCTTGGGTGATTGATGAGACGCTTTGGAGTAATGCACTAGTCAACGGAACCAATGTTTTTGCTGTACACACCTTAGACAGCGCAAATTCCTGGGATCTCACCACCAAATATTGGCTGCATTGCGCGACCTCCTCAAATACTTTACTCCACGACAGTGCTGCTGCTTGGTTTGAATTTAATTCTTTTGAAAGTCCAATCGCAATCATAAGAGTGAATTCTTTTGGCAAGGACATTACTAAAAGCTCGAAAATTGACGCATACATGGACATCGTATGGAATGAAGACAGCAGCACTTTTGCTTCATATTCCGGCATAACTCAACTTCAAACTAAAATCGGCATCAAAAAGAGAGGTAGAATTTCCCTCTTCAACTTCCCCAAGAATGGCTACACGATTGAATCAAAAGACAGCTTGTGGGAAGATGACGATATTAAGCCATTGAATTTCCCTAAGGAAGAAGATTGGGTATTGCACGGTCCTTGGGCAGATCGAACATTTATGAGGAATGCACTGACCATGCATCTTACACGAAAAACTGGCAACTATGCTTCTAGAACAGCATACGTTGAGCTATTTGTGAATGGCGAATATGAAGGTATTTATGTCCTCATGGAAAAAATTAAGCGAGACAATGACCGAGTAGATATTGCCAAACTCAATCCTGACGAGATCTCCGGTGACGATCTTACTGGAGGGTACATCTGGAGCACAGACTGGTGGGACGCCAATTGGTATTCTACATTTTACCCTTACGGCACAACTAATGAGAAGATCAGATACCAATACGTCTATCCCAAAGAAGAAAATCTTGCCCCAGAGCAAGAAACCTACATTCAAGATCTCGTTGATGATTTTGAGCATTCTCTTCAAAACACCTCTCTTCCCTACAAAGGAAAATACTGGGACGAGTATTTGGACATCAATTCGTTTGTAGACTACTTCCTAGTGCAAGAGCTTACCAAAAATATCGATGGCTTTAGAGCCAGTACGTATTACCATAAGGATAAAAACAGCAAAGACAGCCTCATTAAAATGGGACCTGTGTGGGATTTTAATTACTCGCTTGGCTTAACCTCAGTATGTAACGGTTACGAATTTGACGGATTCCAATACAACGGTAGCTGCTCCGCTTTAATACCAGCATGGTGGCGAAAACTTGTTCTTACACCCGCTTTCGCTGATGCTGTGCATTGTAGGTGGGAAGAATTAAGGAGTACAGTATGGCACGAAGATTCTATTATGGCGTTTATAGGAGCCAATGAACTCATTCTTGATCAGGTTGCTCTTCGGAATCATGAAAGATGGCCATTAGATCCTGGAACCGTTCCTCTTAATGTTCAAGTTATAGATTCAACCTATGCAGGAGATGTAGACATCATGGAGACATGGATATCCAACAGATTGAATTGGTTAGACTCAAATATGATAGGTTCAGACTGTGCCTCATTTAATCTGGAAGAAGAAATTGCTTCAAGAAAAGATTTGAGAGTTTTTCCGAACCCTTCAACAGGCAATATCACATTACTTCTTTTGAATGGGTTGCATGGGGAGCTTCTGATAAGAAATCAACTGGGTCAGATTGTTCACCTAGCCTCTATTGATGAAGGAACTGCCAAAGTCAACTTAGCGTTAAACCACCTTGAAAACGGTATTTACTTCGTAGAAGTTAACACGAAACGCACGTCCGTCTATCAAAAGCTTCTTATCCAAAAGTAAGATGTATTACAAGAATCTTGACCCCCTAAGAGGGTTTCTCGCATTAATGGTTGTGGTATTTCATTTAAACTACTTCTCCATCAATATAGGATTGCCAAACTTACCCATTTGGCCCTTTCTGAATAAAGGTACAGAGGCCGTATTAGTGTTTTTTGTCCTCAGTGGTTATCTAATTATAGGACAACTTTGGGACGAAAAGAATGCTACCGGAACAATCGCAATCCGAGATTTCTATTTGAGAAGGATTTTGCGCCTGTATCCAGTTTACTACACAGTTCTCCTCTTCGGTATTGGGATGTACTATTTTCTCGTACCTGCGCTAGGCTGGGGCAATGTACCTAGCCATTCTGTAGGCGAAGCACTATTGTATAACATCTTATTTCTACCTAATGTATTTAAGCATATCGCTGAACCTGGCAGTATCCTAGAAATCCTCTGGTCCATTGGAATTGAAGAACAATTCTATTTAGCTATTGCACCCTTATTTGCTTTCATCCCCACCAAGAGAATATTTGCCCTTTTGACGAGTTTTACTTTGCTCTACTTTGTAATCTATCATTTACCTCAATTTCAATTATTGGCAAACTTTACCATGATATTCTTTTTCATGTCAGCGGGAGGAGTAATGGCATTGCTACAACGTCGCCATATTGTTCTCTACGGTAATAAGAGATGGTCGAAACTCATCATTTACCTTATGTTCTTAGGTGTGTTTTTTACCGATATATTCTATTCATCAAACGACGCTATAAAGCACGTTTCGTACTTGGTCATTTTCACGCTGATGATACCAACACTCGCTCACGACCAAAACTTCAGAGGTGTAAACAAGTGGTCAACCAAGCTTGGAAAAATCTCCTATGGAATTTATATGCTCCATATGATAGTCATCAATCTGGTACTTTATTTAGGCGGTAAGTTGCAAGAAATGGGAGTAGCCGAGGGTATTGTCTTTGGGTTTAACTGGATCGCGACCATAGGCTTGACCATTTTCACCGCTTACCTAAGCTATACCTATTTCGAAATGCCATTTTTGAAATTAAAGAATCGATTCCGAGGAACCTCCCCTGTTTCTAAACTCCACAAAGCGCCGTAATTTCGCGGCATGGGAAAAGATAAACTCCGCAAGTTTCGCGAGAATGAAGAGATGCACAATGTTGTGCAACCAACTACAGAAGAAGTTCGTAGTGGACTGCCGCTTAAAGGCATATGGGCCAAGGAACAATTTTCAAATGGAAACGGCTTGGTCTTAGAGCTCGGTTGTGGCAAAGGGGAATACACTGTGGAATTGGCCCGAAGAACGCCAGATAAAAACCATATTGGCGTTGATATCAAAGGTGCCCGCTTGTGGAGAGGTGCGAAAACAGCTACTGAAGAAGGTCTTGAGAATGTGGCCTTTTTACGCACTAGAATTGACTTCATCGAGCACTGTTTTGGAGAAAATGAAGTGGACGAAATCTGGATCACTTTCCCAGACCCTCAGATTAAGCACAACCGCGCTAAACATAGACTGACACATCCGCAATACCTTTTGAAGTATGCGAAATTCCTAAAACCCGGGGGCACAGTGAACCTCAAATGTGATAGTGAGTACCTGCATGGATACACCCACGGTATCGTTCAAATGCTCGGTCTTGAAATTGAGGAAGCATATCACGATATCTACAAACAAATCAAGCCCAACGAAGGCATCCTTTTCGATGTCATCACGCATTATGAAACCATATGGCTCAACCAGGGCAAGGCCATCACCTACCTCCGCTTCAAACTAAATGGCATCGAAGAGGCCATGGCGAAATTGAGCAAATAATGGCGAGTGAATTCTTCGACAGGGTCTATACCGTCGTACGGCTCATTCCTGAGGGCAAAGTCACTACCTACGGACACATTGCCCGTTTCTTGGGCGCAGGCAGAAGCGCTCGCGTTGTGGGGTATGCCATGAATGCATCCCATAGCGATCAAAGCATTCCCGCCCACCGTGTAGTCAACAGGATAGGCGTACTTACGGGCAAACATTTCTTCGGCGGGTCAACACTCATGCAGGATCTGCTCGAGAGCGAAGGGATCACCGTTGTGGAAGACCAAATTCAAGAATTCCAGAAGCACCTTTGGGATCCAATGGAGCACCTGAACCAAGAGGAGTTTTTAGAAGATCTTATTTAACGAAGTCTAAGGCTTGTCTAGCTAGCGAAGGCCACTGGTCCTTGAATGTTTCAGGAATTTGCAACCAATCCTTCATGGGACGACCTTTTCCAGAGGGGTCAAAGAGCAGCGAACCTTCAAAACCCGGTAACATATCTTCAATAGCCTCCTTCCCTACTTTCACAACTAAGCACTGCTGAAAACCACATGCGAAATGTGCCTTTCCAAGCTTCAACGAAGGTTTCCCAAACAATTGACCTGGTACAGCCCCTTCGAGAGACTCTGCGAGTATGGCTAATTCTTCTTTCATGATGGCGCATTAAGTTCTTGCTGCAATAGTTCGAAATATCGCGCAATATGTAAGCCGTCCATCAGCGCATGATCCACCTCAAGCTGGAACGGGAGGTAATACTTGCCTTCACGCTGAAAAATCTTTCCAAAAACCGTTCGAGGAATACTATGTCCTTCGCCCTTTTTAGGATGGGTAAAGGAGGTAAATGAGATCCAAGGAATGGTGGTTCCATAAATCAAATTAGTTCTATCCGGCCTTGGATCTAGCGGGAGGCCCGCCGCAGCCTTTTTAGTGATTTCGCTCGAGCGGTGGATAAAATCCAACATAGACTCTTGTGGATCCCATGGATAATAAGCGAAGGTGAACGCATCGCAACCGTCTTTTAATACGGAACACCCCATATCAATAATGCTATGCTCCACGACCCCATCCTCTTGGCGACGAAAGCGCATTGGGCGGTATTTATTGGCGGCTGACAGCGTACAGTATAAAAGTGCGTGATGAATGCTTAAGGAATGGGTCCTACTGAACTCCCAAATAGTCGTTGCATCGAGCTCAACAGTAATGCCGACAAACGGGTCCTTGAAATCCTTGAAGAAAAGATAGCTTTCCTTACGGTCCCAATGCTCTATATCCACCTTCGTTTCCATGCTGACGAAGATACCGATTGAACGTATCTTTAACTCATGAATCATGAAGTAATACGCGACTACGCCTTAAGTTTTCCCTTTGCCGATGAAAGCTTTCCCTTCGACGACACCTCGCTCGTGTTCAAGGTTCACGGTAAGATGTATGCCATTTTAAGCCTGGATGACTGGCCCGCAAGAATCAACTTAAAAAATGATCCTGAGCGCAATATTGAGCTACGCGAAGAGCACGACTGGATTATACCTGGCTACCATTCGAACAAGCGCCATTGGAACACGGTTATTGTCGAAGAATATGCCTCCTGGGAACTCATCAAAGAGATGATTGAAACCAGCTATAAACTTGTTTGGCAAAAGCTGCCAAAGAAGGTGCGAGAAGGCGGTGTATAGTGTATTTTAGCAGACTATGAAAAACATCCGTAATTTCTGTATAATCGCTCACATCGACCACGGTAAGTCGACGTTGGCTGACCGCTTGTTAGACGTGACTTCTGCTGTAAGTGACCGTGAAAAGCAAGACCAGCTTTTGGACGATATGGACCTTGAGCGCGAGCGCGGTATTACCATCAAATCGCATGCGGTCCAGATGTACCACGAGAAAAACGGAGAAAAATACACGATCAACCTGATCGATACTCCTGGACACGTAGACTTCTCTTACGAAGTTTCACGCTCTATTGCTGCTTGTGAAGGCGCACTTTTGATTGTAGATGCCGCGCAAGGTATCCAAGCACAGACCATCTCAAACCTGTATTTGGCCCTCGAGCACGATCTAGAGATTATCCCTATTCTCAACAAGATCGACCTGCCTTCGGCTAACCCAGAGGAGATTGGCGACCAGATTATTGATTTGATTGGCTGTGACCGCGAAGAAATTCTTCACGCCTCAGCTAAAACCGGTCAGGGTGTACCGGAAATTCTCGATGCGATTATTGAGCGTATTCCAGCTCCAAAAGGAAATCCAGACGGCCCACTACAAGCATTAATTTTTGACAGCCACTTCAACCCATTCCGAGGTATTGAGGCCATTTATAAAGTCGTTAATGGCTCTATCAAGAAAGGCCAACGCGTAAAATTCATGTCTACTGGAAAGCAGTACGATGCTGACGAGATTGGAGTGAATTTGATTAAGCAGAACCCCACAAAAGAAATTAAAACTGGGGATGTTGGCTACATCATCTCTGGAATTAAGGATGCCAAAGAGGTAAAAGTTGGTGATACGATTACCGCTGTAGAAAACCCCGCAGATATTGCCATCGAAGGGTTTGAAGAAGTGAAGCCGATGGTATTCGCGGGTATTTATCCCGTAGAAACAGAGGAATTCGAAGAGTTGCGTGCTTCACTAGAAAAATTACAACTGAACGACGCCTCCCTAACTTTTGAAGCTGAGACCTCAGCTGCACTTGGCTTCGGTTTCCGTTGTGGATTCCTTGGCATGTTGCACATGGAAATCATCCAAGAACGATTGGAGCGTGAGTTCAATATGACGGTGATTACCACCGTTCCTAACGTGAGCTATAAAGCCTACATGAAGAGCGAGCCTGAAAAGGCTATCTGGGTTCAAAACCCAACCGACTTCCCAGATCCAACGAAAATGGACTACATGGAAGAGCCGTTCATCAAAGCACAAATCATTACCAGTTCAGACTTCGTTGGCCCTGTGATGAATCTATGTATTGGAAAGCGCGGTCAGTTGACCAACCAAACCTACCTCACCAGCGATCGTGTGGAGCTGAGTTTCGACATGCCACTAGCTGAAATCGTATTTGATTTCTACGACCGATTGAAAACCATATCTAAAGGGTATGCTTCTTTCGATTACCACCCTATTGGCTACCGTGAAAGTGTCCTTGTTAAGGTGGATGTCATGCTTAACGGTGATCCTGTAGATGCATTGAGTGCGTTGATCCACAAAGACAACGCGTACGACATCGGTAAGAAGATGTGTTCCAAGCTGAAAGAATTGATCCCACGTCAACAGTTCATGATTGCCATTCAAGCAGGTATTGGAAATAAGATTATTGCCCGTGAGACTCTAAGTGCCTTGCGTAAGGATGTGACTGCGAAGTGTTATGGTGGTGATATTTCACGTAAGCGCAAGCTTCTTGAAAAGCAAAAAGCCGGTAAGAAGCGTATGCGTCAGCTCGGTAATGTTGAAATTCCTCAAAGCGCCTTTTTAGCAGTTCTAAAGCTGAACGATTAAGACCTATATTGTAGGTATGATTACACCTACAATCGTCAAATTCGAAGGCGCCCTCCTATGTGGCGCTTCTGCTCCCATGTCACTTAGAAGTTTCGCTCCTTGGACCTTGTGGCCCAAGGTGATGCCAAAGCTCGCTAGTGTCAGTAACCGCTGTAATGCAGACCTTATTTCGTTGCGTTCTTTTGACGGCTTGCCCGTTTTCGGCCCCACGGCAGATCCAAGTTTTACCTACTGGGGCGGCGCAGAAGTAAACGGTCCTAATGAAGGCCTGGAGCACCTCGAAATTCCGTCGGGCGCCTATGCTGTGTTTCACTATAAAGGATTGAGCAGCGACTCTACGGTGTGGCGCTATATCTACAGTCAATGGCTTCCAAACAGCCCATGGGAGTTGGACGACCGACCGCACTTCGAACGCCTGGGAGCGAAATACAAGAACGAGGACCCGAATTCAGAAGAAGACATCTACATCCCTATTCGACCAAGAGCATAAAAAAAACCCCGGCCTCGCGGCCGGGGTTTTTAATGTGTTAGCCTTGCGGCTAAATTTAGAATCTTATTTGTTGCTGCTTAATGAGGCGAACAAGTAATCGCGGTTCATACGAGCAATGTTCTCCAAAGAGATACCCTTTGGACATTCTACCTCACAAGCACCGGTATTGGTACAGTTACCAAAGCCTTCTAGGTCCATTTGGTTCACCATATTCAATACACGCTCCTTCGCCTCAGGCTGCCCTTGCGGAAGCAATGAGAACTGGCTGATTTTCGCTGATGCAAACAACATCGCTGAAGAGTT
>Ga0209654_1000828_pt1 | contig 27958 bp, 29 predicted proteins | sample SaaInl1SG_22_DNA_FD_184646 | JGI IMG/M metagenome (GOLD analysis project Ga0209654, IMG submission 184646) | Marine microbial communities from expanding oxygen minimum zones in the Saanich Inlet - ESP_161SG_22_DNA (SPAdes) (version 2) | ecosystem: Environmental > Aquatic > Marine > Intertidal... | reverse complement strand
ATACGCTCTATCAGATCTTGACGGGCGTCTGAGGCGTTTTTTGCGCCCGAAAAAAAGGGGGATCGCTGATCCCCCTAATATGGAGTATCCATAAGGATCATCCAGGGCAAGGATCTAAGTCTGATCGTTTTTGACAAAGCAGTCTTTGACGTAGGTCAAGACTGAGGATTGTCGTTGTATGAGCTTTTCAAAGGTCAGTAATGCTTCGGCTGCCTAGATCAGTGACGTGTCGCCGTCTATCAGCTCAGCCATGGCTGGACAAACTGGCCCAAGTACTACGTTGGCATCCTGTATCAGGTCAACGTGATTGTTGGTTTGTATCAGCAGTCCTCTCATGATGACTCGCCTCTCCTTGTGAGATGCAAACGATCCGCAGATAGGGGTGAGGTCAAGTCAGGCTATGTCAGTTCTTGGTTTGTAAGTGTTTGGCCATCCAGTCGATCACAAACTGGCGAGCCACACGCCCACCTCGGCCACCCCGGGCTATAGCAAATCGATTGGCCTCGACCGCCATGGCATCGTCAAATGGAGGGAGATCAAGGGTCTTTCCCAGTTCGCCATACCAATGTTTCACAATGGCCAGGTAGGTTGCCTGTGGGTATTGATAAAAAGATAACCACAGGCCAAACCTATCAGACAGCGAGATACGCTCCTCAATGGCATCGCCCTGATGAATTTCCCCATTCACTGCTTTGACCTCGAGATTCTCAGACACCGGCTCGGCCACAAGGTGGCGCCGGTTGCTCGTGCAAACGACCAAGACATTGCTGCCGAATTCTTCGAGGGTCCCATCAAGCACTGTCTTCAGGCCGGCGTAGGCTCGTTCGCCGTCTTCAAATGTCAGGTCGTCACAGTAAATTAAGAAATGAAACGCAGTCCGCCGAATGCGATCTACGATTGCCGGCAGATCGCTTAAGTGCGTTTTGTCTACTTCGACGATGCGTAACCCAGAGGTGTGATATTTCTCTAAGGCAGCACGGACCATCGAGGACTTTCCGGTGCCGCGTGCGCCCCACAAAAGCGTGGCGTTGGCGGGCAGGCCTCGCAGGAATAACTCGAGGTTCGCACAAAATGCATCCGTTTGGCGTTCGACACCAATTAGATCGCCGAAGGTTTGATCCAGCCTTGGGGTCACTGCACGCAATTGTCCGGGTTGAGATCCATCGCGATGCCATCGGGCCACCAGCGTGGCATCCCAGTTAATCGGTGATTCCGGTTCCGGTAGAAGCGCGAGCGCACGCTCGGCGAGTTGTTGGAGTGTTTGACGCAACATATCTTAGGTGCTCTTTGGTTTTGGCTCTTGTTTTTGCCTGTGGTGCAAGCCACAGTGAGGCAAACTGAGGAGTATACAATGATTGATCTATATTATTGGCCAACACCCAACGGCCATAAAATCACCATGATGCTTGAAGAGTGTGGTTTGCCTTACACCATCCACCCCGTGAACATCGGCGCAGGTGACCAATTTAAACCGGAATTCTTGAAAATATCGCCGAACAATCGGATGCCGGCGATTGTCGATCATGCCCCGCTAGACGGCGGTGCGCCGGTGCAAATATTCGAGTCTGGCGCAATATTACTGTATCTGGCTGAGAAAACAGGTCGCTTTTATCCCACCGAGTTGCGTGAACGGTATGCCGTGATGCAATGGCTGATGTGGCAAATGGGTGGTTTGGGTCCGATGGCTGGACAGAATCACCACTTCAACAAATACGCGCCGGAACCCATTCCTTATGCGCAAGAGCGATACACCAAAGAGACAGCTCGTTTGTATGGGGTTTTAAATGGTGTCCTGGTGGATCGTGAATTCATTACCGATCAGTATTCGATTGCCGATATGGCGTGTTATCCCTGGGTTGCACGCTACGAGTGGCAGAAAATCGATTTCGCACAGTTTCCCAACGTTAAAGCATGGTTCGATCGAATTGGCGCACGCGAGGCAACACAACGCGCCTATGCGGTCGGAGAGGGGCTGCGTCCCAGTCGGCCACCTACCGACGCAGAGCGGGAAAACCTGTTTGGAAATGCGCAAAAACCACGTTAATCTGTTTGGTTATAACCTTAGAACAAAACAACCAAGCAAGGAGTGGAGATGCGTTTAGGTATCGCAGTGATGGCGCTATGGATGGCGGCGACGCCCAGTTGGTCGGCCGAGCAGACGCCGCTGGAACGAGGGGACTATGGCCCGTTGGATAAGGCGCCTGACAGTGCTTTATACGATTATCCAATCCAGGTGAGTGCGCGGGTTTACAGTGCTATTGGCGCGACGCAACCACCGACTTTTCAGAATGCAGGCCATAACAATAATCTGAGTTTTGTCATTGGTGATGAGGCCGTGCTTGTGGTGAATGGTGGGTCAAACAACGCACTTGCGCGGGCACTACACGCTGAGATTCGTCAGTTGACTGACCTCCCAGTGAAATACGTGATCAGTGAGAACGGCCAAGGGCATGCCTATTTGGGGAATCACTACTGGAAGTCGCAGGGTGCGCTGTTGATCGGGCATGTGGATGCGCAGCATGAAATTGAAAAAAAGGGCTTTGGGTCACTAACCAATATGAAGCGCTATGCGCAGACCTTCGCTGAGGACACTGATCTGGTCAGTTTTGACGAGACGTTTGAAGAAAGTTATCCGCTTGATCTGGGTAATGTCGTGGTGTTGGCGAAGGTATACGGTGGTGCGCACTCCCCTGGTGATGTGACTGTGCTGGTCCCCTCAGAAAATGTTGCGATTGCAGGTGATATGGCCTTCCATATCCGAATGCCGCCCATTTTTGATGACACAGACACAGCGGCTTGGCTCGAGAGTTTTGAGCTCTTCGCCGAGGAAACAGGCGACATGATCATCATTCCCGGTCACGGTGGGCCAACAGACATCACGGCCATTACCGCGGGCACCAAGGATTACTTGTTGTACCTGCGTGGCAAGGTCCAGGAGATTCTAGATGCCGGTGGTTCCCTGGATGATGCTTACAAGATCGATCAGACGCCATTTAAGCACTGGCATACTTTTGATGAGCTCGCGGCGCGCAATGCAGGCCGCGTGTTTGAGCGGATGGAGTTTGAGTAGCCGCTACGGCGTTAGGAAATGGGTGATCAGTGTTTTAAGTGTTTGATCACCCGGCTCACCGAAACTTTTCTGCGCACGCCCTCCAAGGACAAGCAGCATGTCCTCGATCTCGTTGCCGCTTTGGCGTACAAACTCAAAGGGTTCGATGTCTGAACCACTGTAGCGCTCTGGCCCGAGAACCACGCAAAGCTTCGACTCAATTTTCGTCAGTGTCCTGCGAACGCGGTAGCCGTTAACGAATACGCCTTCGTTATGATGGCCATGAATCTCATTTTGAGTTGCGGGCGAGACTGCAGTGAAGGTCACCGGCCGACCTAACTCAACGAGCATGGCGCCGAGTGAGAAGTCTGAAATTCCAAGGGTGTAATTCGCTTCGCCGGCAAGAAAGACCACCCAGCTTTTCACGTGAGACTTCAGGGTTGCAGTATCCCAGTGTGTCAGGAGAGGCGCATCCTTGTATGATCCCTCGAGTTTTTCTCCTAATACCTCGACGAACGCATCGAACTGTTTTGCTAAAAAGCGTTGACGATCTTCTGGCCGCAGTTCTTTTGCCTGAGCCTCAATTTGGGCCCGTAAAAGTCGTTCGGCGTGCTTGTGTAACAATGGCGTTAAGAGTGTATTGGATGGATGCATCGATATAATCTCGACCAGAAACCGAAAAGGATACCAGTTTGAACGATCTTCCCGATAGCCTGCCGGCACAATTGATCAGTATTTTGGCTTCGCCATCGCATCCTGGAAATATCGGCGCAGTTGCGCGGTCACTGAAAACCATGGGGCTGTCGAGTCTCAGGTTGGTGACACCCGATGAATTCCCGTCGCCCATTGCATCGGCGCGCGCGTCGGGCGCACTCGATGTGTTAAATACCGCGAGTCATTACGAAGATTTTGCCGCCGCGATCGCGGATTGCCGCTTGGTGGTGGGCACCTCAGCGCGTTTGCGCTCGCTGTCCTATCCCCATGTGACGCCACGCGAAATAGCGCCCGTACTGATCGAAGAAGCATTGAAGGGTCCTGTTGCCATTTGCTATGGACGAGAGGAGTGTGGTCTTCTGAATGAGCAATTGGCGCAGTGCCATTATCACATTGAAATTCCAGCAAACCCTGAATACTCGAGTCTCAATTTGGCGTCGGCTGTGCAAGTGATGTCGTATGAACTGCGGCTTGCGTTTCTCGCCCATCAAGGCCGCACAGGCATTGAGAATCGTGACGCTTGGCCGCCTACCTACGATTTGGAGCGATTGGGCTGTCAGTCATGGGATGAGCCGCCAGCGACAGCGGCGGAGGTAGATGGTCTGATGGAGCACTTCGAGCGTGCCACGCACCACAGTGGATTCCTCGACCCGAAAAATCCAATGCTGGGCATGGTGCGGTTGCGTCGCTTATTCAATCGTGCGCGAGTCGATCGTGTCGAGATCAATATTCTGCGTGGGATCTTGCGCAGCATTGAAAAGATGCAACCCCCCACCAATGAAAGGGAAACTCAGGATAATTATGGGTTGCCTCAACAGGGAGAGACTGATGTTTAAGGGCATGCGAGAGGACGTGCGCGCGGTATTCGATCGTGATCCTGCGGCCAGAAACTGGTTTGAAGTGGTGACCACGAGTCCGGGACTTCATGCCATCTGGATGCATCGTGGTTCGCATGCGTTATGGAATCTCGGATTGAAATGGCTGGCGCGTTTTTTGGCACAGACTGGCCGTTTCCTCACTGGGATCGAGATTCATCCAGGGGCCCGTATTGGTCGCCGTTTTTTCATTGACCACGGCATGGGCGTGGTGATTGGAGAGACTGCAGAAATCGGCGATGACTGCACTCTGTATCATGGGGTGACTCTCGGCGGCACTACCTGGAATCCGGGCAAGCGCCACCCGACGCTGAAAAATCATGTTGTCGTGGGTGCAGGAGCAAAGGTATTGGGCCCGATTGAGGTGGGCGAGGGCGCCCGTATTGGCTCTAACGCCGTTGTTACCCGCGCAGTGCCGCCTGGCGCGACCGCAATGGGAATCCCCGCTCGATTTGTAAAGAAAGATCATGCCGATCCCGAGTTTGAGGTGGAAAAGCGTCGTCGTGACATGCATGAGAAGGCTGGATTTGATCTCTACGCCTTGGGTGACGACATGCCCGATCCGATTGCGCGCTCGATTCATGCGATTTTGGATCAGCTACATCGTGTCGACGCAAAGATGCAGGTCATGGGCGAACATTTGTGCGAGGTGAATCCCAAATATTGTGACGAGGGACTGCCATCGCTTGATGAAAAAGCACTGATGGGTGATGTCGATGTGACCGCAGGGGATGAGGCTCCAAAGCGATGAAATCGTGGTATTTCGATAACGCTTCTACAACACCGGTTGACCCTCGCGTTGCCGAGCGCATGGCTGCGTGTCTCACAGCCGATGGACACTTTGGTAATCCGGCATCAACCACGCACGGCTTTGGTTGGCAGGCATCCGAAGAGGTTGAGTGGGCGCGAGAAACGGTCGCCGAGGTGGTCGGCGCTGATCCGCGTGAATTGGTGTTCACCAGTGGTGCAACAGAATCAGATAACCTGGCGATTCGTGGTGCATTTGATGCGCTAAATACCGCAACAGGCCGTCGCCGTATTGTGACGCTCGCATCCGAGCATAAAGCGGTACTCGACACCTGCCAGCATCTGCCTTCTGAGGCTGACGTGGTGATTTTACGCCCGATGGCTGATGGGTTGATCGATTGGCATGCACTGAGTGAGGCGGTGACTGATGACACCTTGTTGGTCTCAATCATGCTGGTGAATAACGAGACGGGTGTGATTCAGGACCTTGCTCGAGTCAGCGCACTGGCTAAATCGCGTGGAGCATTGGTGCACAGTGACTTGGCACAAGCCGTAGGTAAGTGCGCGGTTGATATGAAGAGCTTAGGCCTTGATTTGGCATCATTTTCGGCGCATAAAACACACGGGCCAAAGGGTGTTGGCGCGCTGTATGTGCGGCGAAGCCCAGAGGTGCAGATTGCCGAACAACAACATGGCGGCCAGCATGAGCGCGGCATGCGCTCAGGTACCTTGCCGACACATCAAATAGTTGGTTTGGCCGAGGCATATCGGATCGCTGCGGCTGAGGCTGATGGTGAAAACGCGCGCTTGGCCGGCTACCGACAGCAGATTGTGGACAGCTTCACTGCGCTCGGTGGGATTCGCGTCAACGGGCAACACTGTGTTCCACACATCCTCAACGTCACTGTCGACGGTGTGGATGCGGAGCCATTGATGGCTGCAATGCCTGAAATCGCGGTATCGACCGGAAGTGCGTGCAACTCAGCCACCCTCGAGCCATCTCATGTTCTTCAGTCCATGGGACTTTCGCGACAAGAAGGCCTATCCTCTATCCGAATCAGTTTGGGCCGCATGACATCGGCTGACGCTGTGGCAGATCTCATGGCATGCTTCGCGCGTGCCGTACGTGGACTACGGGAGACAACATCATGAACCTTAATTTGACTCCGGATGCGATTGCGCATTTGAAAAAGGCATTGGCACGTAACACCGATGCGACAGCTGTAAGGCTCGGTGTAAAAACCTCAGGATGCTCTGGATATGCCTATGTCGTCGATTATGCGGTCAGTGCCACCGAACAAGATTTGCAGCTTGATTTCGATGGATTACCTGTGGTCGTTGACCCGCTGTCGCAGCCACTACTTGCAGGCACCGAAATTGATTTGCGTGTTGAAGGGGTCAATCGCGCATTGCGATTTATGAATCCGAATGTGGTCAGCGAGTGCGGATGTGGCGAGAGTTTTGCGGTGGGTGCCGCTGTTCCCCTATAATCCGCCGCCTTCGGATCACACGAACTGAATTTTTTATACAGGAGAGCCATTGTGGCAGTTGAACGTACCTTATCTATTATCAAACCCGATGCCGTTGCCAAAAACGCGGTCGGACAAATTGTCAGCCGTTTCGAGAGCGCTGGGTTGCGTGTGGTGGCGATGAAAATGCTGCACCTGTCTGATGACATGGCTGGCGGATTTTATGCCGAGCACAAAGAGCGTCCCTTCTATGCTGATCTGGTGGGCTTTATGACCTCTGGTCCTGTAGTTGTTCAGGTTTTGGAGGGCGACAATGCGATCGCAAAAAATCGTGAGTTGATGGGCGCCACGAACCCGAAAGAAGCAGCCCCTGGAACCATCCGGGCGGATTTTGCAGAGAGCATCGATGCCAACGCGGTTCATGGTTCAGACAGCGCGGACAGTGCGGCTCGCGAAGTGGCGTATTTCTTTGACGCCAGTGAGATTTGCCCACGCTCATGAGTGATGTGCCGATGCACAAAGTGAATCTCCTCGGGCTGACCCTACCGAAGCTCGAGGAGTATTTTGTTGGCATTGGCGAAAAGAAATTCCGCGCAGCGCAGGTCGTCAAATGGATTCACCAGCAAGGGGTGACTGACTTTGATCAGATGTTGAATCTGGCGAAACCATTGCGCGAAAAGTTAAAGTTGGAGGCGGAGATTCGTCCGCCGACCATCACCTTTCAGGGCGACTCAGCCGATGGAACACGTAAGTGGCTAATGCAGGTCGATGGCGGCTCCAGTGTCGAGACTGTGTTCATTCCTGACGGTGACCGCGGCACTTTGTGTGTGTCTTCACAGGTTGGCTGCTCTTTGGATTGCTCGTTTTGCGCAACTGGCAAGCAGGGATTCAACAAAAACCTCACAGCAGCCGAGATCATTGGGCAGGTATTTTTAGCGGCTAAATCCTTCGGTTTGCCAATCAAAGACAGTCAAAAACGTGCCGTCACAAATGTTGTGATGATGGGCATGGGTGAGCCACTGCTGAACTTTGAGCCAGTCGTCGACGCAATGCACTTGATGATGGAGGATCAGGCGTATGGCTTGTCCAAACGTCGGGTGACTCTGTCGACTTCGGGTGTTGTACCTGCATTGAATCGTTTGGGCGAGGTTACTGACGTTGCATTGGCAGTGTCGTTGCACGCGCCAAATGACGCGCTTCGAGACACGCTGGTACCAATTAACCGGAAATATCCGCTGGCGGTGCTATTTGCCAGTATCCGGAGTTACTTAGATCGCCTGAGTGAAAGTCGCTCGGTGACGTTCGAGTACACCATGCTGAAAGGCATTAACGATTCCGACGCACTAGCGCACGAGCTCTCGGCTTTAGCCAAGACGGTCCGCTGTAAGATCAATTTGATTCCATTCAATCCTTTTCCCGGCACTCAGTATGAGGTCAGCTCACGGAATCGAATTTATGCGTTTCAGCGGATACTGCTGAATGACGGACACGTTGTTACCGTGCGAAAAACCCGTGGTGATGATATCGATGCGGCCTGCGGGCAGTTGGCGGGACAAGTGGATGATCGAACAAAGCGTTCGAGTCGCTACATCCCGGTCACGGACGTCACAATGGCCACCGAGAGTCTCGGTTGACCACATGGGCGCGCGCTGGGCGCGTATGCATACTTGCGTTGGTCCTTGGCGGTTGCCAAATGGTTTCTGGGCAAGCCCAACGCGAAGCCGCTACGGCCATTGCGCCATTACTTGAACTCGCTGTCGTGCATCGCGAAGCAGGACGGCTATCGCAGGCGTTGCCGTTGATTGTGCGCGCTACAGAGCTCGCGCCTCACGCGGTTGAACCCAAGCTGGCACTGGCGGATTTGCTGGCTGTGCAAGGCGATGATCAGGAGGCTGCTGCGCAATACCAATCAATTTGGAAGAAGTCTTCTCGGGCCGCGCACCATTATGGTGAATTTATTTTAGCCCGGGGGGATGCCGAGTTAGCACGCGAGGTGCTTGATCGAGCTGCTGATGATGTTCTCTATGCCGCCCGTGTCGATGTGTTGTTGCTTCGCGCGGAAGCAGCGCATCGTTTGGGGGACTGGGCCGCCGCTGAGGTGGATTTGCAGAAGGTATCGCGCATGCATGATTCGATTCCGGTGACACTGCAGATGATTCGGGTGCAGATTGCCCGAGGTCGATATGCTGAGGCACTTGCGCTGTATGCGACCGTCGAAGAGCAGCACCCGACACATCCGATGCTCGAAGTTGTAGGCCCTGAGATTCGTGCGCTGAGGGCGCGTTTAGCAATTCTTAAGCCACGGTTTGGCAGTTGATCGAACTCATGTATAGTTTGCGTGTGTCACGAGAGCTGCTCCATGTCTACTGAAAACTTGAACACTACAAGTACACAGATCGTTTTACCGGGTGCTGCGTTAAAGCAAGCGCGCGAGGCCAAGGGCTTAACAGTTGAAGAGATGGCTGCCATCTCTAATCTGACGAAGCAAGTCATTCGAGGGATTGAGTCTGATTCCTATGACGATCTGGCTGGACTCAGTTTCGTCCGCGGATACTTGAAGCTCTATGCGAAAAAACTCGGTGTGGATGAGACTGAGATTCTTGAGCCGTTCGACGCATGGAAACGTGAGCGGGCAGGAGAGGGTCACCCAGAGCACTCAGCCCGAGGTTTCGATTCCCACACAACGAAAGCGGGGACAAGAGTTAGTTCGCGTACCGTCGGAGCAATCGGAGGCGGTATTCTCGTGGTGTTGTTGGCAACCGGGACCTACATTTCCGTGCAGGACAGCAGTCAGACAACGCCAGTGGCAGTCGAGCCGCCCATCCCGAATTCACTCTCTGTAGAGTCTCAGCCAGAAGGTACCTTGCCTGGCGGTGAAGTGGTGGGTGGATTGATCCAGTCAGATGCCGAGACCGCGATTTCTGAATCAGCTCAGGTTGTTGAGTCTGAGATTGCGACCGACTCTGAGGGTTTGAATACTCCAGCAACGGATGCCAATTCGACTGCAGACGCGATACCTGCGACGCCCGTCGAAGAGCCAGTCGCTGAGGTTCCAGCGGTAGAGACTCCGGTTGCCGAAGCGCAAGTCCCGGAGGCACCTGAAGTGGCAGCGCCAACGCCGCCGCCTGCGCCACCAAAACCTCCGACCCCTGTACCCGCACAGGTGGCGCCAAAGCCGCCAGTCAGCCCTCCGGTACAAACTGTTACCTTACCTGAGCCTCCTGCTGTGTCTGCTCCTGTGATCGAAGACAATGCTCCTTCGCCTCGTCAACCAAGAGCGAGTCGAGTGTTAGCCGAAGCTGAGAATCTTCAGCCTGCAGCGCCGGAGCCAGCGGAAGCGCGTGTGGATAACCGCGATCAGGATGCCGGTCTACGGGTATTGTCCGAGACGGTCACCGGATCGATCCGTGAACAGGAGCAATTGGGTGCACCGGGACGTTTGCAAATGCGTTTCACGGGTGAGTCATGGGTTGAAGTCCGTGATGCGCAGGGTCGTCTTATCCTCGCTGATCTGATGCGCGCTGATCGGGAAGTGTCGCTCGACACTTGGGGTCCCATCGAGGTATTGGTCGGTGCGGTGGATGCCAGTTCTGTGGTGTTCAATGGCGAAACTCTGGATTTATCGAACAGAGCTTTTCAGAATGTGGCGCGAGTGACACTGGGAGCCCCGCGCAATTGATTGAATCTCCTATTGTAAGACGGCGTTCGCGACAGATTTCAGTTGGCACCGTGAAGGTCGGTGGTGATGCACCGATTTCTGTGCAGTCCATGACCAATACAGAGACCACTGATGTGGCTGCCACAGTGCAGCAAGTGCGAGCACTTGCTGACGCCGGCGCAGACATTGTGCGAATCTCTGTTCCATCAATGGAGGCTGCTGATGCGTTTGGCATGATTCGGCAGCAGGTTGATACGCCGTTGGTTGCCGATATTCATTTCGACCATAAAATTGCCCTTAAAGTGATTGATCTTGGTGTGGACTGTTTGCGGATAAATCCGGGAAACATCGGTCGTGAAGACCGAGTCCGCTCAGTCGTGGCTGCCTGCCGCGACCGTGGGGTGCCGATTCGGATCGGAGTTAATGCGGGCTCGCTTGAGAAAGACTTACAAAAAAAGTACGGGGAGCCGACGCCGGCTGCCTTGGTTGAATCTGCCATGCGCCACATCGATATCTTAGATCGCTTGGATTTTCAGGAGTTCAAAGTCAGCCTCAAAGCCAGCGAGATTTTTATGACGGTGGCTGCTTACCGATTGATTGCTGATCAGATTGAGCAACCTTTGCATCTGGGCATTACCGAAGCGGGTGGTTTTCGCAGTGGCGCTGTGAAATCTGCGGCCGGGCTCGGCATGCTGTTGATGGACGGAATCGGCGACACACTGCGTGTGTCGTTGGCAGCGGATCCTGTGGAAGAAGTGAAGGTCGGATTTGATCTGCTCCGTGCGCTTCGGTTGCGTACGCGAGGAATCAACTTCATCGCCTGCCCGAGTTGTTCAAGACAGACATTCGATGTGATCGGTACGATGAACCAGTTGGAAGCGCGCCTTGAAGATGTAAAAACACCACTCAATGTGGCGGTTATTGGTTGCGTTGTGAATGGACCGGGAGAGGCTCGTGAAGCAGATCTTGGATTCACTGGCGGTAATCCCGAGAGTTTGGCGTTGTTTATTGATGGCAAGCCTGCGGCACGATTACCGGGTGCTGATTTCATTGATGCGCTGGAGTCGATGATTCGTCAAAAAGCGGATGAAAAAGAACATGAACGAACCCAACTGATCGCGGCCTCGACGGAAACCCACTGATGACCATTCAATCCATCCGCGGCATGCCGGATATCTTGCCCGAGCAGGCAGGGGCGTGGCTTTATCTCGAGCGTGTTGCGGCACGCCTCTTTGCGGCATATGGGCTGACGCAAATTCGCACACCCATTGTTGAAGAAACCCGACTCTTCGCGCGCGCGGTCGGTGACGTGACCGACATTGTTGAAAAAGAAATGTACAGCTTCGAGGATCGCTCGGGCGACAGCCTTACCCTGCGGCCTGAACTAACCGCAGGCGTTGTACGTGCCGCGATTGAACACGGGTTGTTGCATAACCAAACTCAAAGGCTCTGGTATCAGGGGCCGGCTTTTCGTTATGAGCGTCCACAGAAAGGACGGTATCGGCAGTTTCATCAAATCGGCGTGGAGTGTTTTGGATTTGCTGACGCCGCCATGGATGCGGAGTTGATCGAGCTGACTGACTTGTTGTGGTCTGAGCTTGGTATTCGGGAGCATGTGACCTTGCAGTTGAATACCATTGGATCGAGCGAGGCGAGAATCCGCTACAGGGAAGCTTTGGTGGCTTACTTAACTACACACCAAAATGCACTGGATCCTGACAGTCAGGCGCGTTTACAACGTAGTCCGTTACGGGTTCTTGATTCCAAAGATCCTGGGACGCAGTCCGTGTTGGCGGACGCGCCGAATCTGCTTGACTACCTCACGGTCGAGGACCGCATGCATTTTGATGCACTCAGAGCGCATCTGGATGCTGCTGGTGTCACATACACCATCAACCCGCGCTTGGTTCGAGGGCTTGATTATTACGGTCGCACCGTGTTCGAGTGGGTGACTGAGGCGTTAGGCGCACAAGGAACCATCTGCGGAGGTGGGCGTTACGATGGATTGGTGGAGCACCTCGGTGGCAAGCCCACGCCAGGCGTTGGGTTTGCGCTCGGGATTGAGCGCGTTGTGCTCTTGATGCAGACCTTAGGCGTGATACCCGATACAGTGTCGACCCAAGCCGATGTGTATTTGATGCCGCAAGTCACAGCTGCCGTGCCAACGGTGCGTGCTCTGGCTCGTCGTTTGCGCTCGGAATGCTCTGGGCTGCGGGTAATGACCCACATCGGCGATGGCAGCTTGAAAAGTCAGCTAAAGCGTGCAGACAAGTGTGGTGCGCAAGTCGGCTTGATTATTGGTGAAACTGAACTAAGTCAGGAAACCGTGGTGTTTAAGCCACTGCGGGGCGGAGATCAGGAAATTTTGACGCACGCAGACGTCGTGCAACGATTACAAGGTGAAAAGGGTTAGGCATGGATTATTTGCGATCCGATGAAGAGCAGGCGGAAGCGCTCAAAGGCTGGCTACGGAAGAATGGAGCCGGTTTGCTTGTGGCTGTAGCCGCGGGCATTGCCTCGGTACTCGGTTATCAAAAATGGCAGGATGTGCAGATTGAAACGTTGGCGGACGCCGCCAATCGTTATCAGCGATTGATTGAGTTGTCAGCACTGAACTTCGCAGATCCAGCAAACGACGCAGACTATGCCAATACCTTGTCGCTCGCGGAGGGGTTGCAGCAGGGTCACGCCGGCACGCAGTACGCTGCATTGGGAGCTGCAATTCTGGCCGCGCAAGCTGTTGAAAAAGGCGATTACGATCTTGCGGTGAGTCAACTGACCTACGCGTTGGCAAATGTCGAAACTGCAGAACTCAAGGCGGTTATGGCGCTTCGATTGGCGCGTCTCGAATTGCAGTTGGATCAAGTCGATGCCGCATTGCAGCGCGTACGGGCGATAACGGATCCCAGTGTGGCGGCATCGGCAGCTGAGCTTGAGGGCGATATCCTAACGCAACAGGGAGCCTTGCCCGATGCACGAGCTTCATTGCAGCAAGCGCGCGATTTACTGCGTGCGTCAGGCTTGAATACAGCCGTCGTGGATTTGAAATTGTCGGCTTTGCCGAAGGACTCATGATGCGTACTTTGGTGTTGTTGGTAGCAATGAGTTGGGTGGCGGCCTGTTCGAACGCTCCTGAAAAGCCAAAGCCACGAAAATTGGAGCGACTGGATCCGGCGATTGAGCTGTCGCGTATCGCCTCTGAATCACTTGGTGGTGAGGATGTCACCGGACTGCGCCCACAGGTTTCGGCTGCGGGTATCGCAGTGGCTTCGGCGGATGGTGAGGTCAGCCTGCTGGATGTTTCTGGCTTGGATGAGTTGTGGTCAAACGATTTGGACCGAGACATCGTTGGCGGTGTGGCTGTAAACGCCGATACAGTCTTTGTGACCACTGCGGATGGGGCGCTGCTGGCCTTATCACTGGCGGACGGCTCCTTAGTGTTTGAAGTGCAATTACCCAGTGTGTCTACCACGCCTCCCGAGGCGGATCAGGACCAGGTTTACGTGAAAACACAAATCGGTCGGTTGATGGCGTTTGACGCACGAAGTGGAGCACTGAACTGGCTCGAAGAGACCCAGGAATCAGGGATCGGCATTCGTGGTGGTGCGCCGATGACCTTGAGTAATGGAGCGCTGTTCGTGCTTTGGGAGTCCGGTCGACTGGTAACTTACCAAGCCAATTCCGGGCGTATCATTTGGGAACGCCAGGTTGCTGTGTCACGTGGTCGCAGCCCACTTGAGCGCATTGTTGACTCTAAGGGTGCGCCCTCGGTACAGAATAACTTGATCGCGACCGCCACCCGCAACGGACAGGTCAGTGTGTTGGATGCGCGATCAGGGCAAATCGTCTGGAGCATAGACGCGGATGCCTATCCGGGAGCACTTTTGGCCTTCAATCTCGTGACCGTTGTGGAAACCGATGGAACAGTGGCCGCCTACAGCGCCCAAAGCGGCGAGTCTGTATGGAGCAATACCGATCTACAATACCGTGAACTCAGCGCGCCCACTGCGTTTGCTAATGCCATCGCTGTGGTCGATCTGGAGGGTGAATTACATCTTCTTGATCCGGCGGATGGACGAGTTGTCGGGCGAGTCGATACGGGATCTGCGAAAGGCTTAATTGCGCCGGTCGCAGCTGCCGAGGGCCTTTTGGTCCAGCTGGCAGACGGGCGATTGACATTGGTCGGCGTGACACGTTGAAAGCACCGGTCATTGCGCTCGTTGGGCGCCCAAATGTTGGCAAATCGACGCTGTTCAATCGCTTGACACGAAGTCGTGACGCGCTGGTAGCTGATTTTGCCGGTCTGACCAGGGACCGAAAATACGGTCGAGCGTTGCTCGATGGTCATCCCTTTCTGCTAATTGACACCGGTGGATTGACCGGTGGGGAGGCGGGCATCGATGCGGCCATGGCGGAGCAATCGCGAGCCGCCATTGATGAGGCTGATGCGGTGTTATTTATGGTGGATGCAGCCAACGGGCTCGCTGCCTCAGACCAGGCGGTTGCCACTTTGCTGCGGCGAACCGACAAGCCCATCTGGCTGATTGCCAACAAAATTGACGGACAGAATGAAGACATCGTTCTCGGTGAATTTTTTTCGCTTGGATTTGGTGAGCCACAAGCCATCGCAGCGTCCCATGGCCGTGGCGTCGGTGCCCTAACGGATCGGTTGCTAGAGCACTTTGGATTGGCTGAGCAAGACCCTGCGGCCGAAGACACAGAACGCAAAGATGCGCCGGGGATTCGGATTGGCGTAGTGGGGCGGCCCAACGTAGGAAAGTCCACCTTGGTCAACCGAATGCTTGGTGAGGACCGAGTGGTGGTGTTTGACCTGCCTGGCACCACCCGTGACTCGATTTACATTCCCTATGAGCGCCACGGCGAGACATTCACCTTGATTGATACTGCAGGTGTCCGTCGTCGCGGAAAGGTGAGCGAAACAGTTGAGAAGTTCTCAATCGTGAAAACCTTGCAGGCCATCGAAGATTCTCAGGTGGTGATTCTTGTGATCGATGCACATGAAGGGTTGGTTGAGCAAGACATGCACTTAATGGGTACTGTGATCGAGTCCGGTCGTGCCTTGGTGGTTGCTGTCAACAAATGGGATCACCTCACAGCGGATGCCAGAGATCAAGTGCGTACAGCACTCGACCGTCGGTTGAATTTCATTCCTTGGGCGAAAATTCATTTCATTTCTGCCTTGCATGGCACTGGTGTTGGCGATTTGTATGGCTCAATTCGAGAGGCACATGAGGCGGCAACCACCAAATTCTCGACCAATGCACTGACTCGCATCTTGGAGGACGCGGTGGCTGACCACCAGCCACCTCTGGTCCGAGGGCGACGGATCAAACTGCGTTACGCACACCAAGGTGGCATGAATCCGCCGCGCATTATCATCCACGGTAACCAAACTGACGGTGTTCCGGAGTCCTATCGCCGGTATTTGGAGAACGTCTACCGACGGGTGTTAAAGATCTCTGGTAGCCCGATTAAAATTGAGTTTAAGACTGGTGAAAACCCCTTTGCCGGTCGCAGAAATCAGTTGTCTGAGCGGCAAATCCAGCGCAAGCGACGTCTGATGAGTTTTGTGAAGAAAAAGCGTTAGCGCTCAGTCCGGCCCCAGCGGTCGTTGAACAGGCCCTGTGTCACGGCATTGACCACTCCAACCCCCCCATCAGAGCGCCGTGCGCTGGCAAAGGCGACAATGTCAGGATTTCCTTTGAGCCACCGATTCACGTAAGCCTTCAATAGGGGGCGCCCGTCTTTACTGTGCCGCCCGACGCCGTGGGTGATGCGGACATGGGTCAGGCGTTTATCACGGATGATTTGGAAGAGCTGTGCGATGGCACGCGCGGCCTCGTCCACAGTATGACCGTGTAAATCGAGTTCGATTTGCGCAGGAAAGGGAACCTCATCGAGCAGTCCCAGTACTCTGCGGTCCGCATCATAAGCGAGGTACTCCAACACGCGCAGTGGGTCGATGGGTGGTGGTTCTTCGGTGGAGAGACCGTGACGGACCTCGACCGGTGCGGCATTTTCAGCACGTGCTCGGGCATCGCGCGCGGCTTCTGCGGAGAGGGTTTGGCGCGAGCGGATGCGCGGTTCTCGTGCCAGCGGCTGCACACCAGTTTCTTGCATTAGATCTTTGAACGAATCTTCACCCATCGCAATAACATAGGGTGTATCCACCACAATTCAAAGTTTGCTTGCGGCGCTCAGGGGATCTGACTAGTCTTCTGGCATGACAGATCTGACAACACTTCGCGACTTTCTCCGCTATGCATTGAGTCAATTCGGCCAGCATCCAATCACGCTCGGACACGGAACCGACTCCCTTTGGGATGAGGCGCTTGCGCTGGTTTTTGGTGCCGTTAATTTACCACCCAATGGCGATGATCGATTGTTGGATGCGCGGCTCACTGGTCCGGAAAGGGCGCGACTTCTGCAATTGATTCGGCAACGTGTGGAGGAGCACGTACCGGTGCCTTATCTGGTGGGGCGGGCCTGGTATGCAGGATTACCCTTCGTGGTTGATCGCCGTGTGCTTATTCCGCGTAGCCCGATTTTTGAATTACTCGCTGAGGAGTTGGCACCTTGGTTCGTTCCGCCTGCGGATCGTCCTGTGCGGTTATTGGATCTTTGCACCGGATCTGGTTGTCTTGGAATCACGGCCTGTTTGGCGTTTCCAGAAAGCACCGGGGTGCTGTCCGATCTGGAATCAGGGGCCTGTGAGGTGGCGCGGCAGAATATTGCGCTACATGGGCTCAATGAACGCCTCGAAGTTATGCAATCAGATGGCTTTGATGGCCTATTTGACGAGACCTTTGACGTCATTATTTGCAATCCACCCTACGTCGACGCCGAGGATATGGCGAGTTTGCCTATGGAATACCGACACGAACCGGATGTGGCACTGGCCTCCGGTGAGGATGGATTGGACTTGGTGCGGAGGCTGGTCTCCCAGGCGGCCGATTGGTTGAGTGAATCGGGCGTCATGATTCTGGAAGTCGGCAACTCATGGGGTCGACTGGATGCGATCGTGGCCGAGCATTTGGGCGAATCTCTGCAGTGGGTTGAATTTGCGCATGGCGGCCACGGCGTGTGCGTGCTCTCAAAGCGCGAGCTAGACGCGTTATACTTAGTTTTTTCAGAAGGATTGTCATGAGCGGAAATACCTTTGGCAAATTGTTCACAGTGACCACGGCAGGCGAAAGTCACGGGCCGGGCTTGGTCGCTATTGTCGATGGATGCCCGCCACTCATCCCGCTAAGCGAGTTGGATCTGCAGGTCGATTTAGATCGACGCAAGCCAGGTCAAAGTAAGCACACAACGCAGCGACGAGAAGCTGATGAGGTTGAGATTCTGTCCGGTGTGTTTGAGGGAATGACCACTGGCACTCCGATTGCCTTGCTGATTCGTAACACCGATCAACGCTCGAAAGACTACGGCAACATCAAAGACGTGTTTCGGCCTGCACATGCGGACTACACCTACGAGCACAAGTTTGGCATTCGTGATTACCGTGGTGGAGGTCGAAGTTCAGCACGTGAGACCGCGATGCGAGTGGCTGCAGGCGCGATCGCGAAAAAGGCTCTGGCGCATCTTTTTGGGGTGCAGGTACGTGGCTGCCTGACACAGCTTGGTCCGATTACATGCGAAATCAAGGACTGGGATGTTGTGGAGACCAACCCGTTTTTCTGTCCTGATCCTGATCAAGTGGAAGCGCTTGAAGCTTACATGACCGAGTTACGCCGGCAAGAAGACTCGATTGGCGCCAAAATCACGGTAGTGGCCGATGGGCTACCACCGGGTTGGGGTGAGCCTGTGTTTGACCGGTTGGATGCGGATCTTGCACATGGGTTGATGTCAATTAATGCGGTCAAAGGAGTCGAAATCGGTGAGGGGATGTCGGTAGTCAATCGACGTGGTTCCGAGCATCGCGATCAGATGTCGCCGGATGGATTTTTGTCTAACCATGCCGGAGGGGTGCTCGGAGGCATCTCAACCGGGCAGCCGCTGGTATGCCATTTAGCCCTGAAGCCAACCAGTTCAATCACCACGCCAGGACAGAGCATCAACCGCCACGGTGAGGCCACTGAGGTGGTGACCAAGGGGCGGCATGATCCTTGTGTGGGGATTCGGGCAACGCCAATCGCAGAGGCGATGGTGGCGCTGGTTTTGATTGATCACGCGTTGCGACAGCGCGGACAAAACGGACATGTGCAGTCGGCGACGCCTGTGATATCCGGCCTCGCATCGACGTGACCGCGACCGTTCCAGCGGGACGCTTGGGCGGGCTTTATGGGCTCTATTTTGCGGTAGTGGCCCTCGGTGTCGGGTGGTTTGGTCCCTTCTTTCAGTCGCTCGGATTCGCAGCGGAGCAAATCGGCATAGCGGTGGGCGTCTTGACCGGGTCGAAGATTGTCGCGCCCTATTTCTGGGGTTATTTGGGGGATTTGGTCCCCAATCGTCTGCGCGTGATCCAGGTCGGCATGTTGGGTGCCACGGTGGCATCTGGATTCTTGGTGGCCGACTTCGATTTCATCGGGCTGTGTCTGATTTTGGCGGCTTATGGTCTGTTTTGGAATGCGATCATCGCGCAATTTGACACACTCACGCTCGAGTATTTAGGCGGAGCACATCATCGTTATTCGCAGATTCGGGTGTGGGGGTCGATTGGTTTCATCGCAATGATGTTGGCCTCTGGCTGGTGGTTCTCCGTATTTCCATACGCCTGGCTGCCATGGATCATGCTGCTCGGGCTAATCGCCTCGGGTCTGTTGTCGTTGACGCTGCCACCACTGAACACCTCAGCTGCGTCCCTACAACCGCCGGAATCGCTGCGGCTTCGGTTGCGAACGCCTGTGGTTTGGATTTTTTTCGCTGTTGCGGCCACCAATCAATTGACGCACGGACCACTAAATGTCTTTTTCACACTGTACCTACAAGAGCATGGTTACAGTGCCTTCGCGGCAGGACAGCTTTGGGCCTTGGGAGTTCTCGCAGAGGTGGTGTTATTTTTTGCGCTGCCCAGAGTTCTGGCAGGTTTGGATTTACGGCTCCTGTTAGTGTTGTCATTGGTGTTGGCAAGTTTTAGGTGGATTGGTACCGCGTGGTTTGTCGATTCGGTGCTCGTGCTTTTGGCGTTGCAGTTGTTGCATGGATTTACCTTCGGTGCGATTCACGCGGTCAGCATTGAATTTGTCCGACGTTGGTTCCCAGGTAAGTTATCTGGCCGCGGGATGGCGATGTACAGTGGGCTCGTATTTGGTCTTGGTGGATCCATTGGTGCTTTTGCGTCGGGCTATTTGTGGTCGCGGCTTGGAGGTGAGCAAACCTTTTTGCTAGTCGGCATCGTGACAGCCATGGCAGCAGCTTGTGCTTGGGTGTTCCTCAAGGACGCCAAACTCGAGGCTACGAATCCTCGCATGAGAGCCTTTGGTTAACTGGGATTTCTGCTAAACTTGCCGGCTTATTCCAAAGGAGACGTTATGGCCGGTCAAACCCTGTATGACAAGTTGTGGGACAGTCATCTCGTGCGTCAACGAGATGATGGAAGTGCGCTTATTTACATTGATCGTCACTTACTGCATGAAGTGACGTCTCCTCAAGCGTTCGAGGGTTTAGCGCTAGCAGGTCGTACACCATGGCGGCTCGACGCAAACCTTGCGACGGTGGACCACAATGTGCCCACCGTAAACCAGTCTGCAGGGGTCGGTGCGATAGCCGATCCAGTCAGTCGTTTGCAGGTACAAACCCTTGACGACAACTGCGATGCGCTCGGAATCACCCAATTTAAGATGGCCGATCCACGTGCCGGCATCGTGCATGTCATCGGGCCGGAGCAGGGCGCGACCTTGCCAGGAATGACAGTGGTGTGTGGCGACAGTCACACTGCGACGCATGGCGCGTTTGGTGCCTTGGCACATGGGATTGGAACCAGCGAAGTCGAGCACGTGTTGGCGACACAGTGTTTGGTCGCAAAAAAAATGAAAAATATGCGGATCACAGTGACAGGTCCGTTGGGTTTTGGCATCACTGCGAAAGACGTGATCCTCGCCATTATTGGCCAGATCGGCACCGCTGGCGGTACTGGTTGCGCTATCGAGTTTGCCGGCGAGGGAATACAGAGTTTATCCATGGAAGGTCGGATGACGGTCTGCAATATGGCCATTGAGGCGGGTGCCCGTGTTGGCTTGGTTGCAGTCGATGAGAAGACAATCGCCTACGTAAAAGATCGACCCTATTCACCGAAAGGCGCGGATTGGGATCAAGCCGCAGCGTATTGGGCGACATTGGTGAGTGATGCCGATGCGGTATTTGATCACGAGATCAGAGTCGACGGCACAGTGATCGAGCCGCAAGTGTCGTGGGGCACGAATCCGGAAATGGTCACTGGTATCAGTGGGCGTGTGCCAGATCCGGTTAATGTCGATGATCCGATCACGCGTGGTGCAATCGAGCGTGCGCTGAAATACATGGGCCTCACTGGTGGGCAGTCTATTGCCGACATTCGGTTGGATCGGGTGTTCATTGGTTCGTGTACTAACTCGCGGATCGAGGATTTGCGAGAGGCAGCCAAGGTGGTCGACGGCAAACGTGTCAGCGATTCTGTTCTTCAGGCAATGGTGGTTCCGGGCTCTGGCCTAGTCAAAGCGCAAGCCGAAGCAGAGGGTCTGGATCAGATCTTCTTGGAAGCCGGTTTTGAATGGCGGGATCCTGGTTGCTCCATGTGTTTGGCAATGAATGCCGACAAGCTCGGAGCCGGAGAGCACTGCGCATCCACCTCGAACCGAAACTTTGAGGGCCGGCAGGGGGCTGGAGGTCGAACCCATCTGGTCAGTCCGGCAATGGCGGCCGCGGCAGCAATTGCTGGGCATTTTGTTGACGTACGTGAGTGGATGTAAGGACAAGTCATGCAGCAATTTATCTCAGAAACTGGCGTTGTGATGCCTCTGGATCGCTCCAATGTAGACACCGACCAGATCATCCCAAAGCAATATCTGAAGTCGATCAAGCGAACGGGCTTCGGTATCAATTTATTTGATGATTGGCGCTATCTGGATCCGGGTGAGCCAGGAATGGATCATTCCACCCGGCGACTGAATCCGGATTTTGTCATGAATAACGCCCGTTATAAAAACGCCTCGATTTTGTTGGCGCGGGAAAACTTTGGGTGCGGTTCAAGTCGAGAGCATGCGCCTTGGGCGATTATGGAGCACGGATTTCGGGCGGTTATCGCTGTGTCATATGCCGATATTTTCTACAACAACAGCTTCAAAAATGGCTTGTTGCCATTGGCACTGACTGTCGCTGAAGTGGACCATCTTTTTACCATGGCGCAAGCAGAGACGCCCTTAACGGTGACCATTGATTTAGCGAGCCAGACAGTGTCTGCTCCAGACGGATTTGCCGCGACTTTTGAAATCGATCCTTTCAGGAAGACTTGCTTATTGAATGGCCTCGATGAAATCGGATTGTCTTTGCGAGACGCCGATGCGATTACAGCGTATGAAAACTCGCGTCGCAGCGTGACGCCTTGGATGTTTCAACACTTAGGATAGAGCATGCCACATGTTGTTTTATTGGCCGGAGACGGAATTGGTCCGGAGATCATGGCCGAAGCCAGCCGCGTTTTGGATAAAGTGAATACCGCTTTTTCGTTAGGTGTAACTACCTCTGAGCACCTCATCGGTGGCGCCGCCATCGACGCCACGGGCGAGCCTTTGCCAGAGAGTACTTTGCAGGCTGCTCAGGCAGCCGATGCTGTGTTGCTTGGAGCTGTTGGTGGTCCCAAGTGGGATGGATTGCCGATGGCAAGTCGTCCGGAAAAAGGCCTTTTGAAGATTCGGTCGGCGATGAACTTATTTGCCAACTTGAGGCCGGCTTTGTTGTATCCGGAGCTGGCTGATGCGTCCACTTTGAAGCCAGAGGTAGTCAGCGGGCTTGATTTGTTAATCGTGCGGGAATTGATCGGCGGCATCTATTTTGGTGAGCCGCGTGGCATCGAGGGTCCTCCTGGACAGCGTGTGGGTTTCAATACCGACCGATATTCTGAGCCTGAAATTGAGCGGATTGGCCGAATTGCATTTGAAGCAGCGATGGCTCGCGACAAGCGACTTTGCTCGGTGGACAAGGCCAATGTGTTGGAGGTGACCGTCCTCTGGCGCGAAGTGATGCAAAGGCTGAGTGCCGAGTATCCAGAGGTGACGTTGTCACACATGTATGTGGATAACGCGGCAATGCAATTGGTCCGCGCCCCAAAACAGTTTGATGTGATGGTGACCGGGAATCTGTTCGGCGACATTCTCTCAGATGCCGCTGCGATGCTAACTGGTTCAATTGGCATGCTGCCGTCGGCCTCGATGAATAGTGAGAATCAAGGACTTTACGAGCCCTGTCACGGTTCGGCCCCAGACATTGCCGGACAGGATTTGGCCAACCCGTTGGCAACGATCTTATCGGTGGCAATGTTGTTAACGCACTCATTGAAGGCACCCGAGGCGGCTGCTGCGATTGAGCAGGCCGTGAAGTCCGTATTGGCACAGGGCCTTCGGACTAAGGACATTGCGACCGGACAGCCTGGTGAACAGATTGTCGGTTGCCGGGCGATGGGCGATGCCGTCGTCAACGCATTGCGATAAGGAATGGATATGCGAGTTGGTTTAGTGGGATGGCGTGGCATGGTGGGGTCCGTTTTGATGGACCGGATGCGCGCTGAGAACGATTTTCATGGCTTGGAAACAGTGTTTTTTTCCACATCACAAGTGGGTGAGGCAGCGCCCGCTGAGGCATCTGATCCCTTGCTGCAGGATGCGATGCAGATCGAGTCCTTGGCGTCTTGTGACGTGATTGTGACCTGTCAGGGTGGGGACTATACAAAGGCGGTGTACCAACCCTTGCGCGCACATGGCTGGAGCGGTTATTGGATCGATGCGGCCTCAGCGATCAGAATGGAACCGGGCAGTGTGTTGGTGTTGGATCCTGTGAACCGCCATGTGATCGATCGTGCTCTGGCTGCAGGCCAGAAAGATTTCATCGGGTCGAACTGTACGGTCAGCTTGATGCTGATGGCAGTTGGTAGCCTGATCAATCAAGGCTGGGTTGAATGGATTACCTCCATGACTTACCAAGCAGCCAGCGGCGCAGGTGCAAGCAATATGCGCGAATTGTTGAGCCAAATGGGTTATCTGCAGCAGTCTGTCGCCAGCGCATTGGATGATCCCGCATCCGCCATTCTTGATATCGATCGTCAGGTTACCGCAGCACTTCGTAGTGACGGTTTGCCGAAAACACAGTTCGGGCACGCGTTGGCGGGAAGTTTGTTGCCCTGGATCGATACCCAACTTGAGAACGGTCAAAGCCGTGAAGAATGGAAAGCCTATGCCGAGTGCAACAAAATCATGGGCCTTGATGATGCACCCATTCCGATTGACGGGACCTGCGCTCGCATCGGCGCGATGCGTTGCCACAGCCAAGGACTCACGATTAAGTTGAAACAGGACGTTCCACTGGATGAGATTAATGCGGTACTGGCTGATGCTTCGGAGTGGACCGATCTGATCGCTAATGAGCGTGAGGCGAGTCTCGCATACCTGACGCCAGCAGCCGTGACCGGGACTCTCAAGATTCCCGTTGGTCGTGTGCGCAAGATGAATTTAGGCCCGCAGTACCTGAATGCCTTCACTGTAGGTGATCAGTTGTTGTGGGGTGCGGCTGAGCCGTTGCGACGGATGCTCAATATCCTGAGAGAGTCGCAGTGATTGAAGTGATTCTGACAGGCGGTGGCTCAGGGCTTGCCGACGAGATCCTCGACTGCTTGTCGCCGCTTGAGGCTGATTTTAGGATCCGGTTGGTCGACTCCTTGGAGTCCGCTGGCGAGGCGCGCCGATTTCAGGGTCGCACCGTCTTGGTCGAGCTCGATTCAGAGGCGGGTTTTGACACCGCTGACTTGGTGCTCGACCTGGATGGCTCATACTCCGGTGATGCGGATCGGTTCCGGCCGCAATTGGCTATGGTGTCGATGGTTCAGCGAGTTTTTTCCGCAATAGCCGAGGATGCCATCGAGGTGTTACACGGCGTGTTTCGTGAGCCGGTGGTCGCTGTCTCTGGTGGCGTGGATGCATTGGCTGGTCAAGTGACACAACTGTTTAACGGACGTGATCCAGAACAGCTGCCTTTCGGCGGCACGTTGGCGTTCAATAGTCGGATTCTTGATGACGCGCAGCTGGATGAGCAGTTGCAAGAGATTCCGCAATTAGCGCAGGCGCGTATTTGTATTGAACGGGTGCAGTCGGACAGTTTTTATACTGCGGTGGCCAGCCTTTGGGTCAAGACACCAAATGAGCAACAGTTACTGAGCCTGGCCAATGCACCCTATGCAGCTGGTTTGGGACTTTCGCCTGACAGCGGTCGGGTTGAGGCGGACGAGCCGATACGTGTAATGGCACGCCTCGCCTCACCAGGTTGGGTGCATCTGCTGATCAGCGCGGATCTGGAGCGTACCCTTTGGGCGCATGACGCACGCGATGCCGTGTTGGCGCGATTGGAAAAAGTGTGATGAGAGTTTGGGTTTGGCTTGTTTTGCTAGTGGCGCCGATCAGTTGGGCGTTGGAATTTGGTCAGCCGGTGGTTGTCTCGTCGAAAAATGATCCGTTGGAAGTGCGTATTCCGGTCACTGGTTTGGGCTCAATCGATGCTTCTCAGCTGTTTCCGATGCTAGCTCCTGAGTCTGCGTTTTCCGACAAAGGGATTGAGCTGACCGAGGGACTCACCCGGCTTCTGTATGCCGTTGAGCGGCAAGGCACATCAAATCAGTTGGTAATTCGCAGCTTGAAGCCATGGCCAGAGCCTGAACTGACGACACTGGTGGAGGTGTTCACGCCGCAAGGTGCCAAGCTGGTTCCGTTGTCGATTACTCTGTTTGAGGTGCCGCCTGCGGTTTCGAAACAACAGCCGACGGTTGAGGTGGCGTCGACCGCAGTCGCTGAGATCCCCGTCGCTGAACCTCCAGTTGCACCTGTTGTAAAACGCGCGACACTTCGTGTTGGCAATGGGGCCACGCTCTGGCGTCTGGCGAGGCGAGTCAAGCCGGAGTCCGCTTCGATGGAGCAGGTAATACTCGCGCTTTACCAAAAAAATCCGGAGGCGTTTGAGTTCGGTAACGTCAACGCCCTTGAGAAGGGTCGCGTTCTTGAAGTCCCCACGCTTGCACAAATGCTGGCAACCCCAGCCAGTGAGGCGAAACAAGTGTTTGACGCGCACATGCGAGAGCCGAAACGTGATTTTCGTCTGCCCCAACCCGTAGTGGAAGTGGTTGCGTCGCAATCTGCGCAGCCGGCGCTGTCGGCTGCGACTGCTCCCGTCGCTCAAGCGGTGGTGGCATCAGTTGATCCAGGTGCCGTTGAACCTGCCGAGGTGCCTCAGGAAGCGACCGTAGAGCAGAATCCCCAGACTGCAAATGTGGATGCGTTGCTCGAGAAAATCTCGATACTTGAGAACAAGTTAGATCAAGTCGATGCAAAACTCGAGGTGTTGACCACGCAGCGTGCCACCTCATCTGCCACGTTGGAGGAACCGGCGAATACCCAGGTACCGACTTCGTTGCCTGAAGCCAGCGCAGCACCACCTGCCTCGCAGCAATCGGCGGTCCCTAATGTGAATGAGGCAAGTGCAAATGTGCCGAGTGCCGGATCCACGGGTGTGGACTGGCACAACGTGTGGGCGCAGATTCGGGCTGAGTTACCGACAGAAGCACAGTGGAATCAATTCTGGCGCACAGAACTGGGCCAAGGGACCGCGATCTTTTTGGTGGTGTTGGTCTTGGTTGCTCTGATGCGTAAGGTCTATGGTGGTGGTGAAGCCACCCCATCTGCCGAGCAGCCCACTATCCAACCAGTGTTCGATGACGCGTTGCAGCAGTTTGAGCCAGACCAGTCGATAACCGACACACAACGGCCACTGGGTGATGCGATGGTTGAGGCTGCCGCGCCTGAGGTGGCGGAACTGGCTGAGCCGGTGCGTGCTGAAACAGGCGACGCGTTGGAGTCTGCGATTGCACGATTGAAGTCAAAAATTGAAGACCCGACGCGATTAACCGAGGCTGAAGCGCTCTACCAAGAGGGTGACGATTCACTGATCGATGCATTCTCAGCTGACGCTTTAAACGAAAATCCAGAGTGGGGTCAAGACCCTGACGATGAAGCAGATGTGGCCAACCACCAATTGGAATTGGCGCAGAATTATCTGGACATGGGCATGACGCAGACTGCCATTGAGCTGTTGGAGCGTGTTGTGGTGTCGCCACATCAACCCAGTGCACAGAAGGCCAGAGCACTTTTGGATGCACGAGGTCGCTGAACAATCCCATCGACTGGCGATTGCGGTCGAGTATGAGGGAACGCGTTATCACGGTTGGCAAGCGCAGAAGCACGATCCGCAGGTGGTGCAAACGCGCGTCGAGGCAGCTTTGTCTCAGGTTGCAAATGAGCCGATTGCCTTGGTGTGCTCAGGCCGAACCGATGCAGGTGTGCATGCGGCCGGTCAGGTCTGTCATTTCGATACGCAAGCCGACCGAGATCCTTACAACTGGGTGATGGGTGCCAACTCCCTGTTGCCAGGTGACATCTCGTTGGCTTGGGCGCAGCCAATTGGTGGTGATTTTCATGCGCGATTCTCTGCGCGCTCGCGGCAGTATGTGTATTTGATCCGCCACGTCCCGTTTCGCAGTGCACTGCTCCGTCACGCAACCACATTTACGTATCAGCAATTGGATGCGAAAAAAATGGCCAGAGCGGGTCGGGCCTTGCTCGGAACCCATGATTTCAATGCCTATCGATCAACCCACTGTCAGGCAAAAACTTCCATTCGGACACTGATGCGTTTGGATATCTTTCAGCAAGATGAGCTGATTGCGGTGCATGTCGAAGCGGATGGGTTCTTGCAGAACATGGTGCGGACTCTGGTTGGGGTGTTAATGGCTATTGGCTGCGGTGATGCTCCAGAGATCTGGGCGCAGGAGGTCTTGGCGTCGAAAGACCGCACCCAAGGCGGTAAAACGGCACCGGCACATGGTCTGTATTTCTTAGGCCCCACTTACAGTGCTGAGCATGTGTTGCCGGAGACTGTCCGTGTGCCGCAGGTTTTGAAAGGCATCTTGAGCACGGATCCGGTAGAGTAAGGCGTATGACGCGAATTAAATTCTGTGGGTTGACCCATCCTGAGGACGTGACCTGTGCGGTGGCTTTAGGTGCTGATGCACTTGGCTTTGTATTTTATCCACCCAGTCCTCGCGCACTGACTGCCGATCAAGCGATTCCATTGACCCGCTTGGTGCCCGCTTTTGTGACGCGTGTCGGGTTGTTTGTTGACGCAGACCACGCGACAATCCAAGAGGCATTTGATAAGAACCGTTTGAATCTGGTGCAGTACCACGGCAACGAAA
>Ga0209654_1000822_pt1 | contig 28089 bp, 24 predicted proteins | sample SaaInl1SG_22_DNA_FD_184646 | JGI IMG/M metagenome (GOLD analysis project Ga0209654, IMG submission 184646) | Marine microbial communities from expanding oxygen minimum zones in the Saanich Inlet - ESP_161SG_22_DNA (SPAdes) (version 2) | ecosystem: Environmental > Aquatic > Marine > Intertidal... | reverse complement strand
CTAACCTGATAGAATGGACTGCAGAAGACGGAAAAAACTATGACGATTTACAAGATTTATATAATCAGGTGTTAGGTCAGTTTAATCGTTATATGGGCCATGTTGCAGCGAATGTTGGTGGTGTTTATGAATATTATAAAACATACGACCAAGAAGGGGCTGTCTATACCCATGTGGATAAAAGCCATCAAAAGGCATGTCTGCAGTTTTTACAAAATGAGTTGTTTGAAACTCCAAAGTGGATGCTGGATAAAAACATTTTTAATAAAATTGAGTTTGCTGGTGCTTTAGATCGGATGCGACGTATTCAAACGGGCACGCTAAATCGATTATTAACTTTTGACCGTATGGCGCGTATGCTTGAAAACGAAGCGTTAAACGGTAACGATGCCTATTCGCTAACACAAATGATGGGTGAATTACGCAAAGGAGTTTGGGCAGAACTTTACAGTAGTAGTACCATTGATATGTATAGACGTAACCTACAACGCGCCTATATTGACCGCTTAGAATATCTTATGACAGAGAGTCAGGAACAATTAAGTGGTTCGGCTAGACGCTACAGCAACCGCACACGAGTGTTGGTGAGTCAGTCGGATATTCGTGCTGTGAGTCGTGCGCAACTGGTAAATTTAAAAGCAGCCATTGGTAAAAGTTTAGCAGGAGTAAAAGATCAAAATACCCGCTATCATTTACAAGAATCTGTAGTTCGAATTGATGCTATTTTAGACCCCAGCTAAGAAGTATCGGCCGTATTCAATTAAAAAAAATTGGTTTATTTTAAGGATAAAAACCAAACTACCGTATTTATAGTAAAGTCCGTTACAGCTGTGCTGTGGTTTTTATTTTCAAGTGGAATTAAGTTGACACTAGCGCCTTTCGCTTTCATGGCTTCGTAAGCCGTTATGGAGTTTAAGGGAAAAACATAATCGTCTTTTGTTCCATAAATCAACCTAACGGGTGCAACGGGCTTCCAATCAAAACGGTCATTGTCTTTTAATGCATCATTAAATGGTGATTCTTGTTTTTCCAATACTTCACTTTTAAAAGATTGCGTAAATAATTTGGAAGGGTTCATACTGATATCCGCCGTAAAAATACTCAAAGGGTCATTTTGATCAATATTTGAAGCGTAGGGTTCATTGATATAATACGACCAGGGTTTATTGATATTATATACGCGATTATAGGTATCCAAAACCCATAAATAAGATCTCATAAACGGGGATTCTACGTCTAAAGCTAAAACCGCTAAGGCAAAACCTGATTTGTTGTAGGCTCCTGCTCCCGCCGAAGATGCCGTAACAGTAAGTTTTCCTTCTTTTTCAATGTGCTGATGGAGGGCCATTGTAGCATACCCGCCTTCCGAGTATCCAGTAAGGAACAGTTTGTCATCAACTTGATGATCATTTGAAAGCAGAAACTCACGCGAAGCTAAAAGCATGTCATATGACGCAGATGCTAAACTAGCCCCGTGTTCATACAAATGATGAAATGCCTTGTTATCGCCGTATCCTAAATAATCGGGAGATGAAACATAAAATCCAAGCCCCCCCAAAAGTGCGGCAAAGTTATTTTGGAATGTTCCAGCAAATAAAGATGGAATTTCATTTGGGTTAGTAAGTGTCCCATGCTGAAGAGAAAGTATGGGATTACTTTTCATTTGGTCTGGAACAACCAAAGCACCAGATGCCAAAACCTTAGTCGCTTCACCAGGGTAACTGGTCTTATACGTTAGTTTATAAATCGAAACACCTGAAAAAGTCAATGGGAGAACCAATCCTGATGGTAGTCCAGAAACAAGGGTTGTATATAGGTCCGATAGTTCTGTACTACTTATTTTTTTTACCAAACTAAAATCTACTAAAACTTCATTTTTCGTTTTTGATAGCTCCTCGTTATCAGGTTTACATGAATAAAATAGAATAATTAGGCCTAAAGCATAAAGAATGGGGGATTTCATAATGAAGTGATTTTATAAATAACATTAAAATCTAATCACAAATAATGAAACGCTTATTACTGTAAAGAAGTCAGAAAGCTTAAAATGGATGCTTCAAAGTAGGTTTTTATGTTCGAATATTTGGGATTAGAACTTAAATATAGATAAATCTAACTACTAAAACACATTTTTATCATATTTCTTTGATTGTTTCAGCAAACGACTCAAGTGTTTTGTCGAGGTCTTTTTGGCTAATGGCATCATTTAGAAAATAACTTTCAAAAGCACTGGGGGGTAAATACACACCGCGTTTCAACATGCCATGGAAATAGGTTTTAAAGAAGTCATTGTTGCCTTTAGCTGCGGAGTCAAAATCAACCACAGGGGTGTCGGTAAAATGAAGTGATAGCATAGAACCCAAGCGATTTATTTGATATGGAATTCCCTTTTGCTCTAGAAGTGGCATCATTTCATTGTGTAAATACGCGGTTTTGGTATCTAAACTGCTATAGGTTTTTGGTTGCTCTTGGAGTAACTGTAACATGGTAAGTCCTGCGGTCATCGCCAAAGGATTTCCGCTCAATGTCCCCGCTTGATACACAGGTCCAACGGGTGCTAAAAACGCCATGATTTCTTTTCGTGCGGCAAATGCGCCAACGGGCAACCCACCACCAATCACTTTTCCGTAGGTAACCATATCGGCACGCACACCTAAACGTTCTTGAGCACCGCCAGGTGCTAGTCGGAAGCCAGTCATCACCTCATCAAAAATAAGTACCGCACCGTGGGTGTCGCATAAACTTCTGAGTCCTTCCAAAAAACCTTCTTTAGGCAATACGCAACCCATATTTCCTGCCACAGGTTCTACAATAATGGCTGCAATTTCTTCTGGGTTTGCTGCAAATATTTCGGCAACTTGTTCCAGATTATTATAGGCTGCCAATACCGTGTCTTGCGCTGTTCCTGCAGTAACTCCCGGACTATTAGGACTACCAAAAGTAACTGCACCACTCCCCGCTTGTATCAAAAAAGCGTCGGCATGTCCGTGATAACAACCTGCAAACTTGATGATTTTATCACGGCCCGTGAAGCCACGAGCCAAACGCACTGCACTCATACACGCTTCTGTTCCCGAATTCACAAAACGAATTTGATCCATATGAGGCACCATTGACAAGGCATATTTGGCAATTTTTGTTTCCAATGCCGTTGGGATGCCATAGGATGTACCTTTTTCTGCACGCTGTTGAATTGCTTGTACTACTTTTGGATGTGCATGCCCCAAAATCATAGGTCCCCATGAAGCGATATAGTCAATGTATTTGTTACCATCCTCGTCAAACAAATAAGCGCCTTTGGCGTGAGTCAAGAAAATAGGCGTTCCGCCGACTGCATTAAAAGCACGAACGGGTGAATTAACACCTCCAGGAATCACTTGTTTTGCCTCGCTAAAAAGGGTGCTACTGCGTTGATACTGCATCATTTTAATTTGAGCTGTTGTCCGATGGCCAAATCGGTTGAATTAAGGCTGTTAATATGTACAAGATTTTCTACGGAAAGATCGAATTTTTTAGCAATACAATACAATGTATCCCCTTGCTGCACTTTGTAGGTGTGTTTTTTTCCCTTTGATTTTTTTGATGTTTTTATGGGAGCTTTACTCCCATCAAACTGCCACAATTCATAACGTTCAATAAGCGAAATAAGTTTGTATGCGTATTGTGGATCGGTAGCATATCCCGCTTTTTTTAGGCCATGTGCCCAACTCACATAATCTGTTTTTTTCATTTTAAACAACTTACTATAACGATCGCGGTAGCGCAAAAACTCGGAGTGATCTCGGTATGATTGCTCAACTTTTTTGTATTTGCGAAAGCACTCCCCTTTGGCGTCATCGTCGTGAGATACAGTGGGTCCACGCCACCCTTTGTGGCATTTTATTCCAAAGTGGTTATTGGACTTTGCCGCCAATTTGCCCATACCAGCTTGGGATTCCAATAAGCCTTGCGCGAGAGTAATACTTGCAGGAATACCGAATTTTTTCATTTCTTTTTGTGCCATTTCAGCATATTTCAGCACATATACTTTCATACGTGTATGCGCATCTAGCTCCGCTAATTTTTTTACAGATTTCTTTGGCGATTTATGCTCTATTTTCTTTGCTGTTCGCTTTACAGCGCCAGAGTAAACCACTTTTTTAGAACCACAAGAAACAAGAAAAAGGGCAACAAAAAAAATACTTAAACCACGGGCCATTGGAGCGATGATCGCGTATTGAAACCCGTTATTCCTTGTGTTCCCCCGGTGTGTATTAAAAGTATTCTTTTTCCAAATGTCCATGTGTCGTCTTTTATCATCTGCACCAACTGAAACAACATAGGTGCGGTGTAAATGGGATCTAATAAAACCCCTGTTTGCTGGAAAACGTCTTGTGCAAAAGCAACCAACGAATTGCTTACCTGCGCATATCCACGATGTGTGGGATGCTGCACTAGTGTCCAATTATTATAAGTAGCAAATGTACGAATACGCGCTGTGATTGACACATCTTTTACCACTTGAAACCCCACAACGTGTTGATGTGTTTTACAAGAATTGGCTAAACCCGCCAAAGTACCGCCTGTGCCCACCGCACAGCCAATTGTATCAAAAGTAGCGTCTTGAGGAGTCAGAATTTCTGTGCAACCTTTTACTGCTAGCGCGTTAGTACCGCCTTCTGGCAGCACATACAATGTGCCATGTGTTTTTTGAAGGTCTGAAACGGAATTCCCGAATTCTTTTTGGCGGTATTCTTCTCTGGATACAAAACAAAGTTGCATACCGTTTTGTTGACATGTTGCAAGGGTTGGATTGAGAGGTTTGTTTGCCAACTCTGCCCCACGAACAACGCCGATAGTTTTCATGCCATACCGTTCACCCATAGCTGCCACAGCAGCAAGGTGGTTGGAAAATGCGCCTCCAAAGGTGAGTAATGCGCTGGCATTTGATTCCTGAAAAGCTTTAAGATTGTATTTTAGTTTACGCCATTTATTACCTGATGCAAGCGGAAAAACCAAATCCTCGCGTTTGATAAAAATCAATAAGCCGTTTTTTGAAAATACGGGTATGTCTAATAATTGATTAGTCGCAACAGGAAAATCCATTCTCAAAAATAGTGTATTGATTATTTATATGATTTCTTTTCAGTCACAATCTGATTTGCGGCATATTTTTTGTGTAATTTTAAAAAAAACATACAATGAAACGGTTTATACTTTTTACTACTGCCTTGCTCCTAACGTCTTGTGTTAGCATTCGTGTATCTAGTGATTATGATACAGGTGTAAACTTTACAACCTATGAAACATATGCGTTTTTTAAACCTGTCATAGACAAAGCTGAAATCTCTGATTTGGACAAACGTCGTGTACTCAGGGCTCTCGAAAGCACACTTGCCACCAAAGGTTTTGCCGCCTCAGAAACGCCAGATGTTCTTATTAGTTTTCACACTAAGGCTGAAAAAAATGTGCGTGTCAGTGAAAGCTATTTAGGTTGGGGTGGCCCGTTTTATGGTCCTTTTGGCGGTTGGGGCTGGGGCTGGGGGTTCAATAGACCCTACAATGTAAACACCACCACAACAGGAATACTCTACATTGATGTTATTGATGCTACAAGCAAAAAGCTGATATGGCAAGGCAAAGGTACAGGGAGCTTAAGCAAAGGAACGCCACAAGAGCGCGAAGAACGCATTTTAGGTTTTGTTACTGAAATTTTAGCTGCCTATCCACCAAATATAAGTGAATAGTTTGGCTCAATTAAATTATTTCTTCTAAATAAGCGCTTTAGCAGCTTCCAAAGCTTTAGAAATACCATCGGGGTTTTTTCCACCAGCAGTAGCATAAAACGGTTGTCCGCCCCCACCACCTTGAATGTATTGCCCAATCTCTTTGATAATCACATTGGCAATGACATTTCCACCTTCTGCAAGCGCCTTAGACACATAACAAGATAAAACAGGTTTACCATTTTTACGGCTTGCAAGAACAGCCACCAAGTCGTTACGATTTTGCCCCAATTGGAACAAGGCATCTTTCATTCCGGCAGCATCTAACTGTACTTCCTTGAGCAATACAGATTTTCCATTTTGAATGAAAATATTATTTTCCAATTCCAAAATAAGTTGCTGTACAAATTGCTTATTAAGCTGCTCTATTTCTTTACGTAGTTTGGTGTTTTCATCTTGTAAAGCCTGTACGGACTGCACCAAGTTTTTAGGATTTTTCAACTGTATTTTAAGCTCATCAACCATCGCAGCTTGTTCATACACTCGTTTTTTAGCTTCATCAGAAGTAACAGCTTCAATGCGTCGAATACCAGATGCCACTGCTGACTCGGCAGTAATGGTAAAATGCCATAGCTCTGCTGTATTCGCAACGTGTGTTCCCCCACACAATTCCATAGATTCACCAAAACGAATGGTACGTACGGTATCGCCATACTTTTCACCAAATAATGCCGTAGCTCCGCTGTCTATTGCTTGCTGAAAAGGCACATTTCGATGTTCCTCTAAATTGATTTGCTCTTGAATACGCGCATTAACAAATGCTTCAACAGACGTAAGTTCGTCTTGAGTAAGCTTGGCAAAATGAGAAAAATCAAATCGCAAATAGCCAGATCGCACCATTGATCCCTTTTGGGAAACGTGATCCCCAAGAATGGTCTGTAATGCTTGATGTAACAAGTGTGTTGCTGTGTGGTTACATGCCGTTGCGGTTCGTTTTTGTGCATCTACAACAGCAGTAAAAGTAGCATTAAGATCTCCAGGAAGTTGATTTGCCACATGCACAATGAGATTGTTTTCACGTTTGGTGTCTGTGATATAGGTGACATTTCCATTAGGTGCTTCTAAATATCCCTTATCGCCTACCTGTCCACCTCCTTCTGGATAAAATGGCGTGAGATTAAAAACCAACTGGAAAGACGTACCGTTTTTGGTGGTTACTTTTCGATAACGGACAATACGTACGCTGGTCTGTAGCGTATCATATCCTACAAATTCTTCCTCGTCATCACTTCTAAGTTCAATCCAATCTTCAGTTTCAACTTGTGCAGCAGCACGCGAGCGTGATTTTTGCTGCTCCATTTCAGCATTAAAATCGGCTTCATTTAGCGTCATATTATTTTCCGAAAGGATAAGCGCGGTAAGGTCAACAGGAAATCCAAAAGTATCGTAAAGCTCAAATGCCTTTGCCCCCGAAAGCTCTTTTCCTTTGTTGCTAGCAATCAATTGATTTAATAGTACCAACCCTTGAGCCAAGGTTTTAAGAAACGATTGCTCCTCTTCTTTTATTACATTTTGAATAAGATTTTGCTGCGCCCTAAGCTCTGGAAAAGCACTCCCCATTTGATCCGTAAGCGTATCAACCAAAGCAAAAATAAACGGTTCTTTTTGGTCTAAAAAAGTGTATCCATATCGGATGGCACGGCGCAAAATCCGACGAATGACATAGCCTGCGCCATTATTGGAAGGCAATTGCCCATCAGCTATAGAAAAGGAAACCGCCCTTAGGTGATCGGCAATTACGCGAATAGCAATATCGATTTCTTCATTTTTCCCGTAAGTGTTAGCGGTGCGCGTTTCAATTTCACGAATGAGTGGGGTAAATACATCAGTATCGTAATTAGATTGAACGCCTTGAACAACCATACAAAGACGTTCAAAACCCATACCTGTATCTACATGTTGTTGAGGTAAGTTTTCGAGTGTTCCGTTTGCTTTTCGGTTAAATTCAATAAACACCAGGTTCCACACCTCCACCACCTGTGGGTGGTCTTTATTTACAAGTTCAGCTCCTGAAATTTGTGCTTTATCATCCGCATTTCTAATATCAACATGGATTTCAGAACAAGGACCGCAAGGACCTTGATCGCCCATTTCCCAAAAATTATCTTTTTTGGAGCCCATCAAAATACGTTCTGGAGCAATGTGGACTTTCCAAAAATCGATGGCTTCAGTGTCTGTATCTAAACCTTCGGATTGGTCCCCTTCAAAAACGGTAACATACAAGTCATTTTTGTCAATTTGCATGACTTCGGTTAAGAATTCCCAAGCATATGCAATGGCTTCTTTTTTGAAATAATCTCCGAAACTCCAGTTTCCAAGCATCTCAAACATGGTGTGGTGATATGTGTCTTTCCCTACCTCTTCTAAATCGTTATGCTTACCAGAAACGCGAAGACATTTTTGTGTATCGGCAACACGTAAATCATGGGCTTTTTTATTTCCTAAGAAGTACTCTTTAAACTGGTTCATACCAGCGTTGGTAAACATTAGGGTGGGGTCGCCCTTCATTACCATAGGCGCAGAGGGAACAATTTTGTGGTTTTTTGCAGCAAAAAAGTCTAAAAATTGTGTACGGATTTGTTGTGCTTTCATGAAACCGTTTAATGGTTGGATTGAATTACGTATCTTTGTTTAATACTCATTTCGAGGAGTAAAAATAGTACATTTTACTGAATGGCAAAGGTTAAGTATTACTACGATCACGAGAGTCTTTCATACCGAAAGATTGAAGTAAAAAACAGACGTAAAGTACGTAATGTATTCGCTTTTGTAGCTGCAGCAGCAATATGTGGTGTTGGCTTTGTGTTATTTTTACTATCTACGCCCGTTTTGAGTACACCCACTGAAATTTCCCAAGCACGTGAATTGGAAAATTACAAGCTTAACTATGAGCAGTTACAGCGTAAGATGACGCAAGTAGAGCAAGTTCTAGATCATTTACAAGAGCGTGATAATCAGATTTACAGAGTGATTTTTGAAACCAATCCCATTTCGGAAGATGTGCGCAAGGCTGGTTTTGGAGGTGCTAACCGATACAAAAACTTAGAAGGTTTTACCAATTCGGATGTCATTATCAGTACCACAAAAAGACTTGATATTTTGTCCAAACAAATGGTCGTCCAGTCAAAGTCTTTTGACGAAATACAACGCCTTGCTCTCGACAAAGAAAAACTTCTAGCTGCCATACCCTCTATCCAACCCATTACAAACGACGATCTCACTCGAATGGCTTCTGGATATGGCTGGCGAACAGACCCATTTACTAAAGCACGCCGCCGTCACAAAGGAATGGATTTTACAGCGCCACGAGGAACACCAATTTACGCTACAAGTGACGGCGTAGTGAAACGTGCAGACAATCGTGCATCTGGTTACGGTAAGCACGTCCGTGTAGAACACGGGTTTGGCTACATGACACTTTATGCGCATTTAAGCGGATATAATGTAAAAAGAGGGCAACGTGTAAAACGTGGTGATATAATTGGTTATGTAGGGAATACAGGTCGTTCGCAAGCACCTCATTTACACTATGAAATTCACAAAGATGGCAAAGCGGTAAACCCAATTAATTTCTACTCTGGAGATTTAAATCCTGATGAGTTTGAAGCCATGTTGGAAGCAGCAAGCAGAGAAAATCAATCGCTTGACTAATGCGCCATCAACTCCCCGAAAAATTATATTACAGCATTGGCGAAGTAGCCGATGCCTTTGAGGTTAAGCCCTCGCTCATCCGTTTTTGGGAAAAGGAATTTAAAATAATTAGTCCAAAAAAAACACAGCGCGGCACACGAAAATTTTCTGCCAAAGACATAGAAAAATTTGAATTGATTTACGCTTTAGTCAAACAGCGTGGCTTTACGCTAGAGGGGGCTAAAAAGCAATTAACAAAAGGGAGCAAAGGAAACTTGGAAGTGCTTAAAAAATTGCAAAAAATACGTCAAGAATTGCTTCGGATAAAAGCCGAATTGTAATTACTTCTTCCTAATAAAAATATCAATCGTAACGCCGGTAAAATTGTATTCGGCGCGAAGTTTATTCTCCAAAAAACGCTTGTAAGGATCTTTTACATACTGCGGTAAATTACAGAAAAACGCAAATTGCGGGTGTGGGGAATGCAATTGTGTAGCAAATTTGATTTTGACATACTTTCCTTTGAGAGCTGGCGGTGGATTTTTTTCAATAATGGGAAGAATATAGTCGTTTAGTTTTCGTGTTGGGATGCGTTGCGAACGTCTTTTATAAACATCCACAGCGGTTTCTATTGCTTTGAAAACCCGTTGCTTTGTAAGTGATGAGATAAAAATAATAGGTGTATCAACGAAAGGAGCAATTTCAGCTTGAATTTGTTCCTCAACCCGATTGGTCGTCATGGTATTCTTATCGGCTAAATCCCATTTATTAACCAAAATTACAACCCCTTTATGGTTGCGTGCAGCCAACCAAAATATATTTTTTACTTGCGAATCAAAACCACGAGTGGCATCGTAAACGAGCATACAAACATCTGAAAACTCAATGGTCCGCAAGGCGCGCATCACAGAGTAAAACTCAATATTTGCTTTCACTTTTGCTTTCCTGCGAATACCTGCGGTATCCACCAAACAAAATTCAAACCCGAAACGGTTATAGACTGTGTCAATACTATCGCGAGTGGTACCTGCTTCGTCTTTTACAATGTTACGAGGCTCACCAATAAGAGCGTTTACAAATGAAGATTTTCCTGCATTGGGTCTACCAACTACTGCAAACCTTGGGAGGTCTTCGGGCAAATTATTAGTCAGTTCAGGTAGGGACTCAACCAAAGCATCGAGAAGCTCTCCCGTACCTCCACCGTTCATGGCAGAAATATGGTATAAATTATCCATTCCTAATGAATAAAACTCAACAGTAGCTGCAACACGCAGTGCATTATCAACTTTATTAACGACTAAAAAAACAGGTTTTTCAGATTTACGAAGCAGCTTAGCAACTTCCTCATCCATGATATTGGCGCCTACTTCCACATCAACTAAAAATAGAATAGCATCTGCTTCAGCAATGGCAATTTCTACCTGTTGGTCAATTTCTTGTTCATACGCATCATCGCCGCCAACGACATACCCGCCTGTGTCTATAAGTGTAAATTCTCGACCATTCCAATCGGATTTACCATAATGTCTGTCGCGGGTTACGCCGCTTGTAGGGTCAACAATCGCCTCTCTGCGTTGCACCAATCGGTTAAACAACGTAGATTTCCCCACATTCGGTCTGCCAACAATAGCTACTAGGTTTCTCATAATAATTTGTGTAAAGGTAACTTAGTCTTGGGTCAATAACCAAAACGTTTTAATGCATTGGAATTTGACCGCCAATCTTTACTGACTTTTACAAATAGTTCAAGGTGAATTTTTTTATCAAAAAACTTTTGCAAATCTCTTCTTGCAAGCGTTCCTACTTTTTTGAGTGCCGCCCCTTTGTGTCCTATCAATATGCCTTTTTGGGATGAACGCTCCACATAGATAATGGAGCTAATTTTAATAATATTTTCTTCTACTTTAAACGATTCTGTTTCGACCTCCACGGCGTACGGAATTTCTTTGTCATAAGTGAGTAAAATTTTCTCCCGGATGACTTCATTTACCACAAAACGCTCGGACCTATCCGTGAGCTGGTCTTTTGGGTAGTATGGTGGGTGTTCAGGCAGCATTTCTACAATGTTTTCTACAAGTGCATCTATTTGAAACTTTTCAAGTGCAGAGATGCTCCAAATAGCGGCATTGGGTAGTTGTACTTTCCAAGCATTAATGGATTCGTCAAGAAGTGCTTGGTTTCCTGTATCAATTTTATTTATTGCAAGAATGACGGGTTTATCCGTTTTGGACAATCTTGAAATAACCGCTTCACTTTTGCCCTTTTTTTCACCAATTTCTACCATATAAATCAACACATCGGCATCGTCAAAAACAGTCTGTACCGCTTCCATCATACTTTCTTGTAGTTTATATGCCGGATCAATAATGCCAGGCGTATCGGAAAGTATGAGTTGATATTCTTCTGTGTTGCGCATACCCAAAATTCTATGGCGTGTAGTTTGGGCTTTGGCCGTAGTAATGGCAATCTTTTCACCTAAAATAGCGTTGGTTAAGGTAGATTTACCCACATTGGGACTTCCGATAATATTGACAAAACCTGCTTTATGCATGACGCAAAGGTAATGATTGCAAAAGAGCTATTGCTATATCAGGGAAGTTTTGTATTTTTGCTTTTCATATCGCGGGATAGAGCAGTAGGTAGCTCGTCGGGCTCATAACCCGAAGGTCGCTGGTTCGAGTCCAGCTCCCGCTACTACACAAGACGGACTAGTATTTTTACTAGTCCGTTTTTTATTGCAATCATCCTTACCTCCTGTAAATGAATGGATTAACCTAAATATAGGGTTCATATTTAAGGTTCGATATGTTCTGTCGTTCGGGTCTATGACTATTCCCTCTGGAAACAGTAATTTTTGAAGTGATAATTTGGTTTCATATTCTCCAGATACCCATATTTTACTGAGGTTTCTACTGAACTCAATCAATTCTGAAACCTTTTTATCCAGGTTCGATATTTTAATTTGAAAATCGTCTAATTTTTCTTCAATTTCAACCAATTCGGATGTTACAGGACCAATAAAACGATTGTATAACTCTTTATCTATTTCACCAAATGCAAATCGACTATCCAAAGTTTCTTTTTTAGTTTTTAACTCTTTAAATCGTTTTTTAAGAACTGTTTGGTCTTGATACAACCTCGTACTCTGACCATTCACCGCGAGCTTCATCTGTTCTTTAAAAACATCTTCTAATCCTTCTTTTAATCGAAAATTCATAAGAAGATTTTGAAAAACATTGTGCAAACCCTCTCTAATTGTCTTTTTGGAAGTATTTGCATTCATATCCTTTGATTTACATTCAGAATTTAAACACTTATAATAGTCGTACTTGCCTTGTGATTTATAACCAGTCATTTTAGAGCTACAGGAGCCACAATAGAGTTGATTTTGAAGAGGTCTGTCCATTTGTGCAGTGTAAGGTTTATACTCTTTCTTAGATTTACAATCTAATCGATCATTAATGGTTTTAAAATCCTCTTTAGATACAAGCGCTTTCCAATTACCCTCTATAATTTCTCCATTCAAGAAGGAATTTTTGTGAATACCACAATAAAATGGATTTCTCCACATTGCACTGACAGTTTGTTTTGAAAGTTTAAGTCCACGTATTGATAATTTTTGTCTGATTTGATAATCAGGTATACTTTGAAGTTTCCAATCCCATGCTAATTTCAAAAGTTTTCCTTCGCTATTAATTTTAAGTTCTTGAATTCCTTGTACAAAGTTTGGGTTCTTTACTTTAGGACCATAATGGTCATATCCTCTGGGTGCTTTCCCTAACCAATTACCACTTTTTACGAATCGTTTCAGCCCAGGTATTGTATGAGTTAATCGTTCAACATTTTCCTTTCTCGCATGTATTAATGAATAATGGATTTGTATTTCTCCTTCTTCCGTAGTGGTGTCTAATTCAGTCGATACCTCGATAAGGTGAACACCATGATTTCTCACCAAATCATTGACAAGTCCAATTGCGCTACCTCCACTTCTTGAAAATCGACTCATTTTGTAAATCATTATTGCAAATGGTTTTTGTTTACTTTGTTTTACTTCACTGATTAGTTTCATAAATTCTTTACGGGTAAAATCATTCTTTGCAGATTCATAAGTGTTTCCAAACTCATTGGTGATTTTGTAATTCCTTTTCACTGCCAACCGTTTTGCAGATAAAATCTGATTTTCCAAACTGTGGTTTGAATCAAATTGTTGTTTGGATGATACCCTTGTATACACCCAAACCTGATTGTTTTTTTCTTTTTTGGGTTCACTCTTTATGAACCTTTTGAAATATTCGTTATTCATTATTTTAAATTGTTGTGGTTGCAAATAATGCAACTCAGATTATACAAATGATTTATGATATCCATGACATTTTCATCAGGTGTGTCATGATCACCTGTTAATAGTCGAAACTTCTCAATTGAGATTTTCGATTCTCCAGAATTTTTCAAATTAATAGAGTATTACTCTACCCACACAAATACTATTTGAGTGGTTTATACCATCTGGCGTTATCCATGGGTTTTATTGATAACATACCTTAACCCAATTACTCATGGAAGGGTAAAACCATGAACCTTTTTGAGGTTGTATATAAAATATACAGGAAAATAATAACAAAGTCAACCCCCTAAAATCAATTAAAAATTAATAAAAATTGTCTTTTTCAATTGTAAGACATATTTATTAGTAATCGACGGTAGTTGGTCGGAGGAAATGACGGCAGCGACTACTGTTTTAAGTCCAACTGTGGGACGAGATCAAAAGGACAAACACCAGCACAAGGTTGGAAGGTGTGATCTCAGGGGAACCGATTCCTCTAAAGTAGCCAACAAACCACGTCTTTCGGTGATGTCGTGGGACCAGGTCGAAACAGAAGAAACCTGGAGTGATAGACCCCTTAAATGGGTAAGGGGACTCTATCGCACCACCGATCTTCAACAGGGAAACCCTACGGGAACTAAAAGAGAATACTAGATAAGAAATAGAAACTAGAACCCCCCAGAATAACTAGACTAGATATAATACTGGATATGAAAAAGAATAAAAAGAAATCAGTAACAATAAGAATAACAGAACAACAGTATAGAAACTTAATAGATACAATAATGGAGGAAGAAATAAATAAATCAGAGTTCATAAGAGAATCTATTAAGTACCAGATAGGAAGAATAAAAAGGAATAATAGAAGGAATTTGTCGTAAAAAATTCAACAACAAAATCCAGTAGTCAAAATGACATTTTAGTTATAGAAATACCACCCCCAAAAGTCAATATCACAATTAACTTGATGAACTTGTAATACATATATAGGATGATTATCAAAGTAGGAGAATAGACCCTTTTTAGAACCAGACCCACTTTTTATCAAATCTAGTATTCATATACCTTTCAGTAAGTGTTTTAGACAACTTAAATGAAAGTATTTCCCCAGGATGATCCCAGTATCCATATTCTTCCAATTGTCTCTGATACAAGTCTTGTTTTGATTTTGTGTCTATAAAAATATGGTGTATCGTTTCATGTATTTGGGTATCTACTAGTGACTTAATATTTGGGTGATTTTTTAAGTAAATTATGATCTCGTTAGAATAGTATTTGTATTCCCCTGCCAACTCCGATTTTTGGTTCGAAATAACGATTCTGGGGAACTTTCTCCTTGTTGGATACATATCCTTCATCCAAATGGTGATATCCTCTAAAAAGTCTTCTATTGGGATGTTTAATTTTACTGCAGGTCGCTGAAGAAATCTCTCAAATCTATACAGTAGGAATAGCACGCTGCTGATTAAAATTACATCCATCAGATCATACCTTTCACTTTTGAAACTGTCTGAGGGTGAAGACCAGTTATTCGTGAAACCTCAATGTTTTTATACCCCTTGATTAGGAGTTCCATGGCATGTTTATTCTTCTTCTTTGATAAGAACTTTAGAGGGTCTTCAGAAGTACCTTTTTTACGTCCTAAGAACTTCCCCTTCAACTTTGCTAGTTCAATTCCCTCACGTTGTCTTTCTCGGATTAATTTCCGTTCCATTTCCGCAACAACTCCAAGAATTGAAATGACCATTTTGGATATAGGGTTTTCCTCTCCATTTTCATCAATGGTTCTTAGACCCTGTGAGATAAAATGAATCGGGATCTTTTTTTGGGTGGTGTAGTGTATGAAATTTAAAATATCACGAAGGTCTCTGCCGCTGCGGTCAATTTGCCAAATAGAAATAGAAGAGATCACACCTTCATCGATCCATTTTTTTAGTTGGCGCCCGCCTTCTCTTTCAAAAATTGGAATCGAACCAGAACACTTATCCTCAATGACTCTATCAAACTCTTCTTCATTGACTCTTTGCCGATCGGTTTTACCATCAAGTGACGAAATACGGACATATAAAACTGAAATTCCCATGATTTTTAGACTTAGTGTGTGACTAGCCTAAAATTAACGCTGAATTACCGCTTATGCCGCATAAAACCTATACTTTATCGCTATTAAATAGGTATGATTTTAAGGTAAACGCTATTATCCACCCCTCCCTGCCCGTTAGGACTTTTTAGAGGTATCCCCCCTTCCCCCTGGGCGGGGTGTATTCATAAAACCAAGATCAATGGTCTTCAAAAAATTTTCTGGAAAAATTTTCAGTTATTCACTGATTAATACCCCCAATCATTATGAGAAACAGGTAGACTATTCAGTTCATTTCTATGCATCCTCCATTTAGGCATAAACTTATCCATCAACTGGATGAATCTATCATTGTGATGCTTTTCATGAAGATGTACGAGTTCATGAACTAAAATGTACTCCAGACAAATTGGAGGTTTCTTTGCTAGTTCAAGATTTAACCAAATTCTTGCAGCATCTGTATTACAGGCACCCCATTTCGTTTTCATTTGTTTCACGCCCCAATCTTTACTCTTGACCCCTATTATTTTTTCCCATTTTTCTAAAAGAGGTGGGATTTGTGACTTCAATTGTTTTCGGTACCATTCTTTCATAACCTTTGACTTGAAATCAACTGAGGAGTCTGCAGGAACCCTCATTTGGATTTTCTTTGTACCGTTCAGCAACACTTTACTATAGCCATCTTTTTCATCAATCTCCAAAATATATCTCTTCCCTTGATAATAGTGACTTTCACCAGACACATAATCTCTTTTAGTTTCTCGTGGCTGTGATTTAAAGTTTTTTACGTGTTTTTTAATCCACCCCAACTTACTTATTGCAAACAACCTTAGAATTTCTTCATCTGTCTTTTTGGGAACGGCTAATCTGATTTTACCCAATGGAGGGTAAACGGCCAGATGCATGTTTTTAATGTCTTTTCTAATGACATCAATTTCAACATTGGCGATTTGTAATGTTTCACTATTAATACTCATTTTGCGCCTTAATAATATCCATTAACTCCATTGTCTTTTGAGGATCTCCAATTATTTTGTTGACCTCAATGCGTAATTTTTTCTCTTTTATTCCACCATCTCTCCAACCGTCAAGTTTGTTGTTTCGGATAGCATTATCTAATTCTACTGCGAGATCCTCGTCCTCTTCCAAATTATCATATAACGCTTGCTTTGCCTTTGAATTAATTGAATTTGGATAGGATGTATTTGTTCCAGGACTAGTCACATCTTTTGCTAGTTCTTTAATCTTCTCCAGATAACTGAGGTAATCAATTGTTTGCTGTTTTCTTTCCTTAATAAGTTCATTTAAAAGAACAGACATTCTCTCATAATACTTGGGATTGGTTTGAGACTCTTCATTGATAACTTTTCTCACATTATTTTCTATAGTTTCCGCAACTGCGGTCTGTCGTGATTTCCTTTTTTCTTCAGGAGTTTCACTTACTTCATCCCCTAACTTTACAATTAAATCAACTAGAGATTTATTTTCAAAGTCTGAAATTTTCTTACTTGAATTAGCGTCTAAATACATATCCATCAATTGACGCATACCAGGTTCAAAACGTTTAAAATCTAGGTAGTCTCCACTGGCTTGTTTGATGGTTTCCCTTAAATCTGAGTAGTATTGAACTTGTCCCTTGATTTTATTAGCTTCTTGATCTGAGTACCCCAATTTGTGCATTTCATTAGCGACGTTAGCATAAGCCCTAATGAGTTTAACCACCGCCTTGTACAGGCCAACTCTTTTTTCTTCAGATTCTTTAATGTCATTGGGGTTTTCAGTGTCTCCACAAAAATATTTTATGTATCCAGGTTCATCCTTTGGGTGAACAGGTTCACACAACGCCACTAAAGCCTCTAATGCTGTCTCCAGTCGTTCCTTACTTTCAGTCTGTCGGTCTTTTAATAACCCCTTGACATCCTCGTCATCATAATTATCGAAAGCTTGAGAGGTATAATCGGTAATCGATTGTTGCAGACTTTTAAATAAGTCTTTGTAATCAATAATATAACCATACTCCTTACTGTCATTATCAACTCGATTAACCCTGCAGATCGCTTGGAATAGTCCATGATCCTGCATACTCTTGTCTATGTATAAATAGGTAGCCGAAGGTGCATCGAATCCAGTCAATAGTTTATCTACCACTATCAAGAGTTTCATTTTATTCGGTTCATTTTTGAACTTCTCTTTGGCGTTAGCTTCAAATTCTTGGGTTGACTTTCCATTGAGCATTTTGGTGTAAACCTCATACTTTAATAACTTGTCTGTAAGGTTGTCCTCTCCAGTTTCTTCCCCTTTTAAATCTCCATGATGAGGTTCATAAGAAGTGATAATCGCACACTCTTTGAATCCACTGTTTTGGAATAATTCGTAGTACTTACATGCTTGAAAAACAGATCCAGAAACTAACATTGCATTCCCCTCACCCGTTGAGAGTCGAGGTTTGACTTTAAAATCCTTAATAATATCAAACACAATCTTTTCAAGTCTTGAGCGAGAACCCAGTACTTTTTGCATGGTACCCCATCGCTTCTTCAATTCAACCTTTGCTACGTCAGTAAGCCCTTTGGTTTCAGCATCAAACCACTCATCGATACTTTGTTGATCGGTAACAAATTGTTCGACATCTCTAGCTTCATATAATAAATCAAGTACCACACCGTCTTCAACCGCCTCATCGAACTTATATGGATTCCCGATGTAGGGGCCAAAAACCTCAATCGACTTTTGTTTGTCTTTTTTAAGTAAGGGGGTTCCCGTGTAACCAATGAAAAGCGCATCAGGTAAAATTGTTTTCATAGCATCATGAAGTTTCCCTGATTGTGTGCGGTGACACTCATCTACAAATACGTATATATCACCCTTTGCCTTGAAGTCACTTGTCAGACTGGCCTTTAATTCTTCAATAAATGATTCATAATCTCCATCCTCTGAACTTCGACCAAATTTGTGTACCAGGCTACAGATTAACATCTCAGTTTTATGGTTTAAAACATCAATTAAGTCCCTGCCACTTTTTGTTCTGTATATATTTTCATCGACTCCAATAAAGAGTTTTTCAATTTGATCATCTAGTTCCTCACGGTCTGTAATGATTAAAACCCGACTGTCTTTAACGTTTTCTCTGATCCACTTGGTTAACCAGACCATGGTAAGTGATTTTCCTGATCCTTGGGTGTGCCAGAGGATACCACCTTGTTTGGTCTTAATATTGGTTTGTGCTGCCTTGATTCCAAAATATTGGTTAGGGCGGCATAATTTTTTTACTCCTTTATCAAACACCACAAAATCATGAATGATTTCAAGAAATCTCTCTTTTTCACACAGTAGAGAAATGTGTTTATCCAACACATAATCAAATTCTTGGGGTGACTCTTCTTTCCAAGTGAGAAAGTACTTTTCGGGTGTTTCAATAGTGCCATAGCGTAACCCTTGTGTGTCATTTCCAGCCATGACCAATTGCATGGCCGTAAAAAATTTAGGAATGAATGTATCTTTCTGGTTATCTAGGTTCTGACGAATCCCTTGTTCAACTCCGACCTTACTTCTTTTTAATTCAATAACTCCTAAAGCGATCCCATTGACGTAAATAACCACATCAGGGCGTTTGGTGTGTTTTCCTTGAAAAGTAACCTCTTCTGCAACACCAAATTGATTGCTCTCTATATCTTTCCAATCGATTAACCAAACTGTTTCTTTTGGTTTTCCAAGTTCCTCTCGAACAGTAATGCCATAACGAAGTAGATGATAAACTTCTTTGTTGGTTTCATAAAGACCACCTGAAAGATTTGTGGTAGCGCTAACCAATTTATCAATGGCCTTTTGAATTAATACTTCAGAGTATCCTTGACTTAAAAGGTGATCTTTAAGAGTATTCTCTTCAACAGGCTGGGTTCTTTTCTCTTCCTCCCAATCCCCTAAGTAGGTATATCCCATGGATTGAAATAGTTGAAGCACCCTGTTCTGGGACGCTCTCTCTGGTTTACCGACATCTGTTCTCATACCAGTCGTATTTTACCCGTTAATAATTCTTGCATCATCCCTTGTTTGATGGCTTGGTATTTTTCTTTTTTTAATTCTATTTGTGTGATTTCTGAATCTATTTCAAACAACATTTTAGCAATCAAGCCTTGTTCAGACTTGCAGGAAGGAATATTTATTCTCATTTCAGTTAAAGTATCCATCTTAATGTATGGTGTATTTCCTTCGTTTTTCTCTGAATCTATCCTTTGAGCTAAATATTTGTCTAACAAACATTTCATAAAATGAATATTTGTTTTGAAGTCATCCAATACATAAGTTCTTTGGTATGCATTAAACTTACCCTTGTAATAATGAATGTATCCGACATTTGCACCATTCCCAGAAACTAACAACGCCTCCGTGTCAAATGCATAGTTGTCAATGTGGTAGAAAGTTTTTGCACATGTGTAAAATCTGTAATCACCATCCTCAACCATAGCGTTAGCATCTAATTTACCTGTTGTTATTTTACAAAATTCACCGAGCTTATTCTCTGTCCACTCCCCAGAAAACCCTGGTAATCGTTTACCTCCCTTGTGTGGGGGCGTTAGCAGCTGCTGCATGGCCCCCCGTTTAACGTCTTTCTTTTTGGAAATGAGTTTTTCTAATCCAGTTATGAGTTCATCAATATCACTCAAGGCGGTAGCTATGGATTTTTGTTCTTCTAGGGTTGGTGGTATAATTAACTTAACCTTTGATAAAAACCGACCATTTGTTAAAGCTCTTGTTGTGTATGAGCTAGTGGATATTATCTGATTTCTTACATAATTTGGCGTCAAACAATATTGGTAATATTCAGGCAAAACAATATTATTTTTTGGCCTTCCTCGAAGTATAAAACCACTAAAAACACAATCATCAATGTTTTCCAATAAGACAGCTGAGTTTCCAATTTCTTCTTGAGTTTCTGATGTTCTTGTAAAAAAAACATCTCCTTTTTTTGCAGAAAAACTATTTTTCTCTTCTCTATTTAAAAATACTTTCCCTTCAATATTTTTTTGTCTAATCCCATGATTATTAAATACATCCATGTAATTTACAATAGGAGTTCCATAACCAAAGTATTCGCTCTCTTTGTTCAGCCCGTTTTTAAACTTCAAAGAATCACCAATTAAAATAACATTCCAATCTTCTGGGAATTCACCAACTTCATACTTTACATAACCTTTATTGACCTCTGTTACCATGTTAACCCCATTTTTTTAAGATGACTTTCAACTTTTTCTTCTAAAGAACTAGTTTGATTATTTAATTCGCTTATGGTATTTTCATAACGTTCCGCCAGTTCTTTTACACGCCCTGTTAGTCGTTGGGATATGGCATCAACTTCAGATTGGATTGCTGATTTTAAACTGGCTAGCCATTTATCATCAACAACCAAAATTCTAACGTCCTCTTCTGTTAATTTTTTGAACTGATTCAGTGTTGCATTATCTAATTCGGCAACCTTTATCTTAAGGCACTTTTTCTCTGCAGCAATGCGCTGGTGTAGGTCAATGTATGTGTTTAAGACTTTAACATCCTCTAGGTATTCCCCCCTTTCATTATTTGTGATTTTGGATTGAATCTTATCATCCAATAAGGTTGTTGTTGTCTTGAGTTCCTTTTTTAGAGTCGCCAGCGCCTTACTTTTGGTTATCCATTCATTTAGTTTTATGGACTCAAAGTCATGATCACCCAATGCTTTAATTCTGTCCTTTATGGCCTTCTGTGTAATCTTACCCTTAGCGTTTTTAACAGTATCAAATAAAGATTGATTTTCTAATTCCTTTAGCTCAGCAGTTGCATTGTATATGAGTTTAATCTTTTCCTTTCTATCACTATTTAGTTCGGGGTGATGGGCGTCATAAGCCAACTCACTGTATTCAATGAGGTTTTCTTTGGCCTCTCCAATTTTGGTGACTTCATTTAAAGGTGCCTCTTCGCCACCGTGTTCTTCCTCCATTGAGGTCAATTCAGACTCATGAGATTCCAAGTCTGCTTCAAAGTCTTGCAAAGCTTGATTTTCTTGGGATAAAAACCTATGAACAACTAATTCCTTTGGAATCAAATCGCAAGTCCAACCTTTGTCTTTTTCCTTACCTTTTTTATCCTTTACTAAAACCCTTTTGGTCTTTGCAACCCAACCGTCTTCGTTTAAGAGATAGACGTCATCTTTCATGGTTTCATTCCAATAATCCATCAGATGTTGATACACATCGTAGCGATTTATCAAAGGTTGATCAGTGTACCGCTGCAACAAATTTTCTGAAATAGTATGGATAAAGATTTTAGGTTTTGTTTCCTTACCAACGGCATTCATTTCAGAGTGATTTTGTTTGGCAAATTGTTCAAACAATTCGTCTAGTTTTTCATTATATGAAGTGAAGTCGGGGTGTTCGTAAATAGTGGGTTTAATTGAAGATTTTTCAACATTCAATTTAGAGTAACCAGATCTAATTTGGGTAAATAATTCTTTTCTAAGGTTAGGATAAATGTCCCAGTAATCTTGCAACAAATCAATATCCTTTTGTGGGACACCACCATTTAAGTGGGCATTCAGGTCTTGGATATCCTCTTCTTCTTGTGTGTCAATGTATCTGGGTATGTTTAGATTGAATTCATTCTTTTCTATTTCTGAAAATGGAACAAAACGAGAAAACTTATTGATCTCCCATTGGTTATTGAACGCATCTACAATTTTATGCAGGTCTTGATCTCGAAGTCTATTTTTATTGCCATCTTTCATAAAACCCTTGCTGGCATCAATCATAAAAATACCTTCACGGTTTTCGGCCTCTTCTTTATCAATTACAATAATACACGCTGGGATTCCAGTTCCGTAGAAAAGGTTAGCGGGTAACCCAATTATTCCTTTAATCCATTTACGCTCGATTATGTTCTGACGAATTTCCGCTTCTGCGTTTCCTCTAAAAAGAACGCCGTGAGGTAAGATAACCGCTCCCTTCCCCGAACTTTTTAAAGATGAAATAATATGAAGAAGAAATGCGTAATCTCCATTTTTATCTGGGGGTATTCCATAACCTCTAAATCGACTAAACTCATCACTCATAGGGTCTATACCACTTGTCCAATTTTTCACAGAAAACGGAGGATTAGCAACAACAAAATCAAATCGTTTAAGTGTGCCATCATTTTCTTTAAAACTTGGTGACGCAATCGTATTACCCCCTGAAATTGATGCTTCAGGATATCCATGCAACCACATGTTCATAATAGCAAGACCTTTGGTAGAAATATCTTTTTCTTGCCCGTATAAAGTCAATCCTTTTGGTGCCTCTTCCGCTACTTTTAATAAAAGAGACCCCGAACCGCATGTAGGGTCATACGCCGTAAATGAAGGTTTATCAGCACTGTCAACATTAATCACTTTTGCAAGTATTCTAGAAACCTCTGCAGGAGTATAAAATTGACCTTTACTTTTTCCTGATTCAGTGGCAAAGTGACGCATCAAAAATTCATAAGCATCACCTAGAATATCATCATCTTCAGCACGGTTATTTTTAAAATCAAGACCTGGGTTTTCAAAAACTGCAATCAATTTTGATAGGGTGTCAACCTTTTCTTTTCCACTTCCCAGTTTGTCATCATCATTAAAGTCTACCAGTTCCATTGACCCCTCCAAACCGTTGGCTTGAAATAGAGGTCTTAATATCTCTTTGTTAATTCGGTCTCCAATGTCAGGTTGTCCTTTGAGCGCAACCATATCATCAAATGAAGACCCTTTTGGAACTTCAATTAAACTCATAGGATCACCAGCATACTTGTCGCTGACATATTTTACAAAGAGCATGGTTAGGACATAATCTTTGTATTGGGAAGCATCCATACCACCTCTTAACTCATCACAGCTAGCCCAAAGGGAACTATATAATTCTGATTTTTTTATTGCCATTTAATCTAATTTGTTTGACACAATTAATTCTTTTATATCGATATCCAGGATCTTTGCGATTTCATTTAAAACCTCTAGCCTTGGCTGCTGCCGATTCTGAACATAGCCATTAACGGTATTGAAACTCTTTCCTAATCTGTCGGCTAACCAGGTTTGTTTTATCCCCTTTTCTTCCAACACAATCTTGATGCGATTCATAATAAAAGTGTTTAATCAAACATAAAGAATCTCAAAGTAATATGCAAGAATATTGTGTATTAGTATAATGTTTTACGTTATACAGTTTAGGGGGATTGACTTTGTGATTTTTTTTCTTTACGTTTTTTAAAAAAACAACATTATGATTGAACAAGACGAACACTTTATTTTAATTCCTAAAGGGGCGGGTAAATTTTATAAAGTCCTTAAAAATGAAATATTTGTAGAGACCTACTGGGGTGGCCAGATCGTATATCGTATTCTCAAACAAACTTCCACTAGAACATTTTTCAATAGAAATGTTTATGAAGCACTCAGAGATTTTATAATATCTTACGCGGAACTTGAGGGAATTACAATTGATGAATATGTACTAAATAATTCACTTAATCCTATGCAGGAGAACGAAGATCAAATTGACGAGATCGTGGATGTATTCGCACTCCTATAGCTCTCTGATAAAAATTCGATTGAAGTAATGGTTTGAACGAAGTGCTGCCGTGAAATATTGATGTTCGATATTTCGAGTGAGTTATCTACTAATAAAATATAACGGTTATACTTTTATAAAGTGTAACCGTTTTTTTATTTTTGAATATGTCAAAAAGAATTTTCTATCCTCTTTTTTTGTTATTAATTCCTTTAATTGGGATGACTATCACTGATGAAATTAATTGGAGTGCATTTGATTTCATTATTATGGGTTCTTTACTGATTGCCTTAAGTATTGGAATTAATTTGGTTAGTACTAGTGTAAAGAATTTAAAAAATCGATTTCTATACATTGGAATATTAGTTTTAATATTTATGTTAATATGGGCAGAGTTGGCAGTAGGTATTTTTGGAACTCCTTTGGCAGGTAGTTAAGTTAATAATCGCTCTATTTGTTCTAGAGTTTTGAATAATAGGGTGAGGGGAAATCAAAATCATATTAGTTCAACTTTTCATAATAAGGGTCATTATATGATGAGTATCTATCAATTTTCTCGGAGTTAAACTGATATTCGATATTTCAATAGAGTTATCTACAAAGAAACTCCTTGATTTCTCAAGGAGTTTTTATTTTGGAGTAAAACAGTAATCTATTTAAGAGTTATTCTTTTTCGAACCTTTCTTGGAAACTTGTTTATTTTGGTAATGGTTAGATTTCTATAATAACATTCGGCTGCCTCAGACTGGATTTGTATTTGACCACTTGTTAGGGGATTTCCTGTTTCCGGATTTATGGCATTTTCAACAACCATAACAATCTCATTATTAACAACATGAACAGCGTCGTTCTCGAAAACGTAAATCTCTAAATGATTCCATTGTCCGTGAGGAGCATCCACTTCTTTGTAGGCATTGGTGTAGCCAATTTTTTCCAAATAGGTGTCTGATTTTGGATTATACATATTTCTTTTACCGTCTCGTTGCCCTCTAATTTCAGTTTTAGGCCCATCAACTTTTGGAGATTCAGAATTTCCTCCTAAAGGGATAAAATCGCCTAAATCATTTTCTTGAACTTGATATTCTAGTGATGTTTTCCAGGTTTTCCAGAAACGCCCATGCTTGCCATAGCAATGATATAGAATTCCGCTATCTCTTTTTGCATTTAATCTAGGCTCCCATTTTTTATCACCCCATTTAAACATAACACTCAAATGGTAGTTTTTAAACGATTCTTTTGTGGTTAAGCCTGCATATATTTCCCCTGAAACTTTTAAAACAATTTCATCTGCTTCTTTTTCAACAGTAAATACATTTTTTAAGTCATTGTTTAATCCTAAAGGTATCCCATTATGCACATTATTAGACTGAAAAGTACCTTCTGGCAAACCCTCCACAGTATTATGAGGAATACCGATCCAAACTTCAAAATTACTTAAGGTTTCATCGAACAATGACGTTGTTATGTTTTGGGCGTTTATACTACTAACAAAGCCAAATGCTGAAATAAAGAGAAATGTTTTAAAATTCATGGAATTAATGATTTATGGTAATAACGTTTACTAAAGAATTAAATTAGCTAGACATCAAAACAGCATCTATTTCATTTAATTCATCCATAGAAAACGAATTATTATATAATGATTTCACGTTTTCTTTTAATTGATTTGAAGAACTCGCACCAACAAGCACTGAAGATATTTGAGGTTTTCTGAGCAACCAAGCAATTGCCATTTGTGAAAGTTTTTGTTGGCGTCTTTCAGCAATTTCATTTAGGGACTTTATTTTATCTATGTGTTGATGAACTTGCGCCTCCTCAAGGTACGTGAGAGATTTCACAGCTCTTGAATTTTCTGGAATACCATGTATATATTTATTGGTTAGTAGTCCTTGCGCAAGAGGCGAAAATGCAATGCAACCAACGGCATGCGAGTCTAGGACATCAAGTAATTCGTCTTCAACCCATCTGTCAAACATAGAATATCTTGCCTGATGCAATATAACAGGAACCCTAAGCGCTTTGAGAAGTTTAAACGCTGCATCACTTTCCGTAGCATTATAATTTGAAATCCCAACATAAAGTGCTTTCCCTTGCCTGACAATGTCCGCTAATGCAAGCATTGTTTCTTCCAAAGGAGTCTCAGGGTCTGGGCGGTGATGATAAAAAACATCTACATAGTCTAAATTCATTCTTTTCAGACTTTGTTCTAAACTAGAAATCAAATATTTCCTTGACCCCCAATTTCCGTAAGGCCCAGGCCACATGTCATAACCTGCTTTTGTAGAAATAAACAACTCATCTCTGTGAGAAGAAAAATTATTTTTAAGAATTTTACCAAAATTTTGTTCCGTACTCCCATATGGAGGACCGTAATTATTTGCCAAATCAAAATGAACAATGCCTAGCTCAAAAGCCGTTTTTAAAATATCCTGAGCATTGTCAAAATCATCTATTGCCCCAAAATTATGCCACAAACCAAGTGAAATAGATGGCAATAAAACGCCGCTTTTACCGCATCGGTTGTATGTCATTCTATCGTATTTGCCGTTAGCAGCATTTTCGCTTTTATTTTTGGACTTATCGTTGGTGTGCATTTAACTACGCATTTTTTATGGGAAACTATTTTAAAAAAAGCTCAATAACTGGGATTTCTACATCAGGTTTTCTAACTGGAATTTCAATTTTCAAGCCTGTATCTCCTTGTTTAACATCATCTAACCAAGCTCCTTTTGTGGTTTTAAGTTTAAGTTCAGATGCATCGTGAAGAAGTTGAGCATAGGCAACTTTGCCCGCCATACCAGGCAAATAAATGGTTTTGAAGGGCCAATCTAACACATGTACATACAATCTATTAGTTTTGGGATTAAATGTCAATAATGAATTGCTTGGCGTCTCAATATTTTCGGGAGCTGCAGTACAGCCATATATAGCCCTGCTGTTATATTTCATCCAATCGTGAGTGGCATTTAATCGCTCAACTGCTTTTTCTTGAATTACTCCCCTAGCTGTTGGTCCAACATTTAAAATTAAATTACCGCCTTTACTAACCGTTTCAATGAGCATTACTAAGGTTTGCTTCGCACTTTTCCAAGTATATTCATCTCTAAAATATCCCCAAGAACCCGAAAACGTTTGGCATGTCTCCCAAGGTACTTTAGCTCCTTGATATGTAACCCAATTGTTAGGCATAAATTGTTCGGGGGTTCTGTAATCCCAACCCCCTTCATCCATTAAATCCAAACGGTCGTTTATGATAATTTGAGGTTGAAGACTTCTAATTTGAGTATATAAATCTTCTGAATTCCAATAGTCTTTCCCTTTTCCGTTTTTTCTTTGTGGGTAAGAAAAATCCGCAAAAAGTACATCAATTTTACCATAGTTTGTGAGTAACTCTGTAAGTTGGTTTTTTATATATTTTTGGAATCTTTCCTTGTTCCTATTCTTGTCTTTATTTAGTTCAGATTTGTTATTTCTCTCTGGATGAATCGGGTCTTTGACTGTGAAATCTGGATGATGCCAGTCTATTAAAGAATAGTAAACTCCTATTCGGATTCCTTCAGCTCTAAAGGCGTCAACGAGTTCACGAAACACATCTCTCCTTGCGGGGGTATTGGTAACTTTATACGATGTATATTGACTGTCATACATACAAAATCCATCGTGGTGCTTTGCAGTAAAAACAACGTACTTCATTCCTGCTTTTTTTGCTAATGCTGCCCATTCAACAGGATCAAATAAATC
>Ga0209654_1000818_pt1 | contig 28121 bp, 49 predicted proteins | sample SaaInl1SG_22_DNA_FD_184646 | JGI IMG/M metagenome (GOLD analysis project Ga0209654, IMG submission 184646) | Marine microbial communities from expanding oxygen minimum zones in the Saanich Inlet - ESP_161SG_22_DNA (SPAdes) (version 2) | ecosystem: Environmental > Aquatic > Marine > Intertidal... | reverse complement strand
CACCTGCTACGTTTTTTGACGACGTGAGTAAGGCTGGCACGGTTGACGAGCTCGAGGCTTTGTGGAATATGGCGAAACGTGACGGTTACGCCGACTTTGTGCGTAAGATGGTTACAGATCGTAAGGCAATGATTACAGGGGGTAAAAAATGAGTTACACGATACAGGATGTAGACGTAAACGACCAGCTAGAGATGTATTTAGCTCGTGTGCGGTTGTGTGGTGCGTCTGACCAGTGGACTATTGGCGACAAGGGTAAGCCGTGGACTGACTATTACAAGCAGACCTCGGTGTTGTTCCGTAAAATGCGGGAGTCTCGCCGTGAGCGTGTAGAGGGTAAGAGTGAGTAACCTTACACCCGCGGACATTATCGACACGCTTAGCCGTATCGGTCGTGAAATTGACGAGGCTACCGCTACTATTGCGGACCTCGACGAGGCGGCGGTTAGGGCTAAGGCTGAGTATAAAAAGGGTTACGCTCGTGCGTTTTTGACGTGTGAGGGCTCTATGGATGTTAGGCGTTATACGGCTGAGTTGGAAATGTCGGACGCTTATTTTACGGCTGAGCTTGCAGACCAAGAGTTACGGGCTGAGGTTAGCCGGTTGCGAGCTTTGCGCGATCGGTTGGAGATTGGGCGCTCGTTGGGGCCGCTTATTCGGCTCGAGTGGGGCCAGGCTTAGATTGTGTCTGGCGCTAGCTCGCGACGTAAAGGCAACCAGGCAGAGGTCGAGGTTACTAAGGCTTTGGAGCGTGCCGGTTGGACTGCGGTAACGTCTAGGGCTGCGCGTGGCGGGTACCAGTCGGGCGAGGACATTATTACTAATTTTCCGTGCTCTATAGAGGTTAAAAATCAGGCTCGTTTGGACTTGGCGGGCTGGTGGGGTCAAGCTGTATCGCAGGCTGGCGATAAACCCCCCGTTGTGGTGCATAAGAGGGTTGGTAAGGGCCAGGCTGAGGACTGGTGGGTAACTATGGACTTGGCGACCTTATTGCGTCTTGTAGAGCGTCCTAACGGCTCCTAGTGAGTATTGGTAAGCGGTCTAAGAAACAGGTAGAGCGTATCCGGCAGGTCGTTTACGATCGTGACGGTGGTGTGTGTGTCGGTCAGGGTTTCAGCTTGCCTTGTAGTGGCGGGTTGACTGTGCAGCATAGGGTTAGCCGTGGTATGGGCGGTAGTGCCCAATACGACTCAGAGCCCGCCTGGCTGATTAGTTTGTGCTGGGCACATAATGTGGCGGAAACGTCTAACGCGTCGCTTAGAGAGGCGTACGTGGCTCGTGGGTGGGGTGTACCGCGTTGGGTGGTCAACTCGTGGGATATTAGCGACGTGCCGGTACGCTATTTTGACGGCTGGAAGTTTTTAGTCAATAATGAGCGGTTAACGGTGTCAGAGAGTGACGCCCTCGAGAGAATGAGAGAGATATATGGGAGAGAGTGAGCTGGTCGAGTCCGACCTAAAGTTTTCTATTGTCCCCGAGTGGCTATTAGACAGTGCGGTAAGCCATAAGGCGATTAGGGTGTACGCGATTATTGCTAGGTACGCGGATAATCAGACGATGACGGCGTGGCCGGCTAGGGCGACTATTGCGGGTAGGGCTAAGTGCACGATTAAGTCTGTCGATCGTGCGATAAGTGAGCTGGTCGAGGTGGGCGCGTTGGGTAAAGAGTTGCGTCGTGATGACACGGGGCAGCGCAGTAGTGTTTACACTTTGCGACGTGTCAGAGGGGGCGACAAAATAACCATAGGGGGGCGACAAAAACGACATAGGGGGGGCGACAAAAACGACACACTAACTAGACCCAATGAACTAGACCCAATTAAGAGTATGTATAGTGCGCAGTTCGACGTGTTTTGGGAGGCGTACCCGCATAAGGTGGATAAGGCTAGAGCTCGTAAGGCTTTCGCTAAGGTGGACGTTGAAAAGTTGGGGTTGGTTGTGGAGGGTGCGCAACGTTTCGCGGGTGACCCTAATCTGCCTGCTAAGGCGTATGTGCCGTATCCTGCTACTTGGCTTAATAATGAGCGGTGGGAGGATGGGCCGTTGCCGGCACGGGGCAAGCGCGGCGAGTCGCGGTCGCGGGCTGAGGATAATCTGGCTAGACTGCGAGAGCTAGAGAGAGGCGCGTAATGGATAAGTTGGAGACAGAGCGGTTAGTCCGCAAGCTGGCCGTGTTGGATAACCGGCAGGTAAACGATGGGGTCGTGGATAGTTGGCACGAGCTAATTGGGTACTTGTCGTATGAGGTCGCTAAGCGATCCGTTGTGAAGGCGCAACAAGACGTAAATATTAAGTGGGTAGAGCCTAAACACGTATTGGCTAAGTCTCACGAGGTCACTAAAGAGCTCAATGAGGAGGCTAGTAAGTCTGCCCGTGAGTTGGATGATTACCGTGAGGGTGACCCGCAACCTAAGTGTGCTGAGCACGGGGCTCTTATTACCGCGTGTCTGCCGTGTTGCTCTAAGATTTACCGTAAGTCTTTGGAGGTGTCGCCTAGCGTTTTGAGCGCTTGGATAGACGAGCACGTGTACGAGGTGGCGTCTTGACTGAGGTTAAACCGTTTTGGTTACCGCCAGGGTTTCGCCCGATGAGCGACGAGGCAATAGCGTCTCTATGCAGCGGGGACAGTAAACCCGACGTTGTGCAACTAAGGGCAGAGACTCTACTTATCCGTGTAACAGACCACCAGGGGGAAAAGTGAGCTGGCAAGCAGAAATGTTAGGGATCGACATAGAGGCTTTAAAGCGTGAACGGTTCCACACGTACGTAGCCCCTAAACGCCCCGAGCCCACGGTTGTCGAGCAACCAGCCGAGTCGAGGTGGATAACACTAAAAGAGGCGGCCGAGCTCGTCCACTACCACGTAGCCACGATTAGACGTTGGACAGAGTCAGGACAGATAGCTTACGTTATGCAAAAAAATAGGCTTATGGTCGCTAAAGACGATATTTTGCGACACGCCGGCACACGTTAAAGGTGAGCTAAAACTACAACCGTGTAATATTGTCAACTGGTCAACGATTTTAGGGGGTAACCGTGGAGAAAAATGAGGCGCTTGTCGAAGTGACAGGCTGGCTAAACGATGTTAAAGAGTTCCACTGGGGCGTAGCGTTAAAGGTCGCTGTAGACGTCCGCAAGAAAAACGACAATGACGAGTGGGAGACCGTAGACAAGACCGTTTACGACGTCACCACAGACCAACGTAACGCCCTTGAGGGTGTAAAACAGGTCAAGGTCAAGGGTCGCATTACCGGCACTAGCACATTCCCGAAACGCGACGGCTCCACGGGTTCCGCTATCAAGGTGCGAGCCACCAGTGTCACGGTTGCAGGCGAGAAGGTCCAAGAGGCTGCCATTATGGAAATGTGGCCTACCGCAGTTATTGGACAGGCGAAACCGGTAGACGAGAGTGCACCCTTCTAACGACGACCTGCTAAACCTAGTCGACCGGCTAAGCCAACCGCACAAGTCTGCGGTGATCGTAGAGGACGACGACGGCACAGAGCAAAAAGTGTATATACAACACGACGCTTTGCTAAAACAGTTACGCGAGCTCGTGCACTCAAGCCTCGGCTCTAGCGTGCAAGGTGCGGGGCTGGCCTCAGAGCGTAACGTTATCGACGCGGACGCCCTGGACTATTACGAGGCTCTCAGCCGGCAGATACGTCGACTGTATAGCGAGGTGTCGGACGCTAAACCGTTTCCCGACCCCGAGAGCAACTTGCGACAATGGTATATACAGTTCGCACAACAAGCGACAAGCCGTAAAGTTTCCGACTCGGTAATCGCAGAGAAAACTAAAAAAATTGCGTCTATGGTGTACGGGATCGAGTCAAAACTAAACCCGCCAACCGTGTTAGAGATTACGGCACCCTGCCCTCGTTGCGGTGCCAGCCACGCCACAGACGAGCAAGGCGTGTACCGTCGGGCTATCCTAATCGAGTCTCGTGTAGTCCAGTACCGCTCGCTCGAAAACACTAAAGCTCGTTGTATCGCGTGCCTCGCTGTGTGGCTCCACGGCCGCGGGATGAGGCAGCTAAGGTACGAGATTGACCATACCGAGGAATTGCGACACGCCGAGGATGAGAAACCCGAACAAATGTTCGAGAAGTATGCTACACTGGGGGTGCGCTCTATTAGTGTGCCCAAAAACGAAACGAGGCCCTAATGCGTATACTCTTTTTTGACCTAGAGACTACCCCTAATCTGGTTTGGGTTTGGGGTTTGTTGAATCAGAATATTTCTTTGGCGCAGATTGTAAAGCCAACCGAGGTGATGTGTTTTGGCGCTCGCTGGTCTGATTCTAAAAAGGTTATATTTAAGTCTATCCACCACGATGGCAAAGAGGCAATGCTAAAAGAGCTACACAGGCTTATGGATGAGGCAGACTATATTTCCGGTTGGAACTCTAGAGCCTTCGACCACAAACACATAAACAGAGAGTTTATCGAAAACGGTTTACAGCCACCTTCTCCCACTAAAGATTTAGACCTAATGGCTACCAATAAAAAAAACTTTAGGTTCCCAAGTAACAAACTTGACTACGTCGCTAAAGCGCTAGGCGTAGGGGAAAAGGTAAAACACTCTGGCTTTCCGCTTTGGACCGAGTGTATGGCTGGCAATAAAAAAGCTTGGGCCGAGATGAAAAAGTACCAGATACAAGACGTAAACCTCTTGGTTGACTTGTACGAAAAGTTTAAGCCGTGGATGGATAACCAGCACCCTAACGCCGCCATATACAACGGAAAACCCGAGTCTTGTATTGTGTGCGGATCGGAACACCTCACAGTAAGGGGTCGGTCTTACACGTCAACCGGCAGTTACCCGCGGTACCAGTGCCAGTCGTGCAAAAAATGGCAGCGTAGCAAGTCCTCGACTCGCACAAACCAGTACCGTCATATATAGAATTACCTTAGACAGTCTCGGCAATAGTCCACACTGTAAATATACGACTACCTTATGGCGGTCGAGGCGTAAGCCAATGGAACAGAGACTAAGCCGAGTTATCGAAAGGTTTTTATTATGTCCGCTGAGACGTACGACGAGCTCGCACGGGCAATAACAGAGCACGTAATAGACGAGGCTCTAGACCCCGTAGACTTTGTCCGCGACTGGGTTATCGTGGCCTCGGCTGGTACTATGGATGACGACGGCGAGACGGCAGATATTGGCGTGTACCGCTCAGTCACAACCCCACTATATGCGGTAACAGGGTTACTCGAGTGGGGCAAGTCCGCATACGGGGAGGTCTACTAAATGAGCGCGTGGGAGATTATCGGATGGCTGATTGCTGTACCACTGGGGATAACGTCTCTAATCTTTGTGTATGCGGTGAGCGTTGCTGTTGTACGGGCTATTGCACGTGGGACCAAACGTTAGACGACTGTAGCTAATGCCCTACACCCCACCACAAGACGTACAAGACGCCGCCAAAAGAGCTCTAATCTGGTTAGCTGAAGGATACGCCGGCTCAGGTTTTACCGATGTAGGTAGAGCCCGTGCCGTGCAACTCGCTAACGGCCGTGACGTATCAGAGGACACGATCGCACGTATGCGGTCATTCTTTGCTAGGCAGGCAGGTAACAAAGACGCCGAGGGTTTCTACCGTGGCGAGGATGGTTACCCGAGCCCTGGCCGTGTAGCGTGGGACGCCTGGGGTGGAGACCCTGGGCAACGTTGGGCCAACTCGGTACGCCTACCTAACGAGTAAACACGACACCCCCTATGGCACATAACTGGGACTCGAGCAAGAGACCTAAAGACCCCCCAGGCTGGAAACAGACCCGTGCCCTAGTCATACAGAGAGCCGTAGGGATATGTCAACACGAGGACGGCTGTACGCACAAAGGTACGGACGTGGACCATATAGTAAACCTGGCGGCCGGCGGAAACCACGACCTAAATAACCTAAGACTATTGTGCCCCTGGCACCATAAGCGTAAGACAGCGCAAGAGGCAGCAGAGGCAAGAGCCCGTAAGCCAGTAATAACCGAGACACGACCTAAGGGTACCCATCCAGGTTTAATCTAGGTAGGGGGACCCACCCCCTCCCCCCCCATAGGGGCAGGCGGAGAGGTGCTGTAGTTCGCTGTACGTGCAATACGCCAGCTTTTACCCCCTGTAAGGCTTTGTGCGCCTATCTAACGGGCGTACGCTAATCGACCTGGGTGGGTTGGTATCCGTGGGGCTCGAGGGCTTAGACAGGCGGTAAACGGGTTTTTGCCGCTTATCGTTACACCTGGTAGAGTCTGGTTATGACTTTTTGCCGTGTGTGTGGAATGGATTTAGTGCAGCCTAAGCGTGGCCGCAAGCCGCAGTATTGTGGTAGCGGGTGCAGGGTGAAGGCGCACAGGGATCGTAGACGGTCGCCGGCTTATGTCGCTGAGGCGCAGGCTAGGGCCAACCCGATACCGGCCGAGTTGCGGTCGCGGTCTCGCTGGGTTCGACACCGAGCGAAACGACCGATCGCGATTGGCGGGTGGGGTGTCTCGGTGCACGATGAGCACTCGTGGGCTAGTTACGCTGAGGTTGCTAATTGTGACAAGGGCGACGGTTACGGGTTTGTGCTAAATGGCGACGGTATTGTGTGTGTCGATTTAGACGACTGTGTTACTGGCGGTGTTGTTGACGCTGAGGCGGCTAAGTTTGTCGAGGGTCTCGGTGAGACGTATAGCGAGTTTTCGCCGTCGGGTCGCGGGTTGCACGTGTGGGGTTATGGTGACCTCGCTAAGGGTTACAGGTTTAAGGCGGGTAGTCTCAAGGTCGAGGTTTATCCCGCCGGTAGGTTTATTACGGTAACTGGCAAGCCGTACCGTAAGAGCAAGCTCGACGTTTTGTATTTAGATTGGGCTTTGCAACGCTAGGCGTGAGATACGCCGTTATTCTCGAGACGAGGTAACACTATGGTTATGGCTGGACGTAAACCCAGTGATCGTCCGACAGTTACGAGGCATAAGCCTACGGTTGACTGGACGGATGTAGTTAACGTGCCTTATTCCGGTGAGAAACCGGCTTTACCCGAGGTGCGAGAGATTATAAACAAGGCCGGCGAGTCTACTATTTTCCCTATGCCTGAGCAGACGGTTACGTGGTATGAGTCGGTCACTACTATGCCGCACTGTGTCTTATGGTCGCCTAGCGATTGGGCTTTTTGCTTAGACACTGCGCTTATCCACGCCCAGGCTGTTACCGGTGTTGTATCGGCTATGTCTGAGCTTAGGCAGCGCGAGAAAATTATCGGGACTACTGTAGACGCTCGTAGAGACTTGCGGATACGTTACGTGGAGCCCGAGGCTGAGTCGGTTACTCTTGCGCCTGTCGACGAGCTCGACGACCGCAGGGCACGGCTCTTAAATGCGTGAACTGATTAGGGCCGACTCGCACGATCGTAACCGCTCTTTGGGTTGGGTTGCGGTGTGGTGGATAGAGACTTTTTGTGTCCACGGCCCTGGCGATGTGCAGGGGCAACCTGTCGCGCTCGATGACGAGTTTACCGCGTTTGTGGTGGATGTTTACGCTTTGGACGGTGACGGTCGACGCCTGTACGACTCGGCTTTTATGTCGAGGGCTAAGGGTCGCGCTAAGTCTGAGCTCGCCGGTTTTATTGTGCTGTTCGAGGCGATGGGGCCGGCACGGTTTAGCCATTACGCTAGGGGCGGGGAGACGTACGAGCGTAACGGGCTTGTTTACACGTATGCGGCGGGTGAGCCGGTAGGTGTGGAGGTCACCGCCCCTGTTATCCGCTGTTTGGCGACAGAGGAGGGGCAGGCTGGCAACACGTACGACAACGTTTATTTTAATCTCACTGAGGGTGTTCTAAGTGAGGGGTTGCCGCGCGACGCGGCTGGTTTAACCCGTATTTTCTTGCCCGGTGGTGGCGAAATTGTGCCGTCGACTGCGAGCAATAGCTCTAAAGACGGTGGCAAAGAGACTATGGTGGTCTTTGACGAGACCCACTTGTATAACCGTCCCGAGCTTAAGCGTATGTACCAGACGGTCAGGCGTAACCTCGCAAAACGTAAAATCGCTGAGCCGTGGTCTCTCGAGACGTCTACTATGTATCTGCCTGGCGAGAAGTCGGTAGCTGAGGAGACCCACGAGCTGGCAAAGCTCATAAACGAGGGTAAGACCAAAAGGCAACGGTTACTCTTTGACCACCGCGAGGCAGACGCGGACATAGATTTAACAGACGAGGACCAGGTACGCGCTGGTATCGCTGAGGCTTACGGGCCGTTCGCTGAAATTATGGATGTTGACCGTATCCTGTCAGAGTTTTACGATCCGCGTAACGACCCGTCGGACTCGCGCCGGTACTACTTTAATCAGCCTACGAGTGCACGCGACGCCTGGGTTACAGCGCCCGAGTGGAACGCTTGCTATGTTGACAAACCGGTTAAACCTGGTGAGGACGTTACTTTAGGTTTTGACGGTTCGCGTAAACGTGCTCGAGGTGTCACAGACGCCACCGCTCTTATTGGTTGCCGTGTTTCCGATGGGCACCTGTTCGAGATTAAAGTGTGGGAGCAACCTAACGGCCCGTCGGGTGACGACTGGGCTGTACCTGTCGACGAGGTCGACTATGAGGTGGCTAAAGCTTTTGAGACTTACAACGTTGTAGGTATGTTCGCGGACCCCGCCCGCTGGGAGAGCTATATAGCTAAGTGGGAGGCCGCATACGGTAAGAAACTTAAAGCTAAGGCTAGCCAGTCCAACCCGATAGCGTGGTGGATGACTGGTAACAGGTCTTACCTTGTCGTTAGAGCGGTGGAACAGTTTAGTACCGCTATTTTGGATAAAGAGCTAACACACGACGGCTCTTTAGCTTTGACTCGTCACGTTTTAAATGCTCGTCGCCGTATTGGGCGCTCGGGTATAACTATTGCAAAGTCCCACCCCGAAAGTAGGGACAAAATCGACGCGGCCGTTAGTGCTTTGTTGGCTTACCAGGCACGGCTTGTAGCCCTCTCGAAAGGTGAGGCCACACGATCCACTTTTATCCCGCGTCGCATACGTTAGGACATTCTTTATATGGCTACACAGCTCTCTAGCACACAACAAGGTTTACTTAAGGCTTTGGCTCGTAAGCAAGCGCACTACAACCTACTCGAGCGTTATTACGATGGTGACGCGCCGCTACCCGAGAGTGCGGACGGTCAGAGTCGCGCTTACCGACGGTTTCAGCGTAAAGCACGTCTAAACCTGGCCCAGTTGTCGGTTTCTGCCGTACGTGAGCGTATGGTTATCGGCGGTTTCCGTACTGGTGCCGATGATGACGAAAACGGGGACCGTGAGGCTCGCCGTTTGTGGAAAGCTAGTAATCTGGACTTTGGCGCTGCCGACTTGCACTCGTACCTACTGCGTTTTGGTACCGCGTACGCCCTTGTGGGCTATCCTGCGGGCTCAGAATACCCCGTAGTGACCGTGGAGGACCCCAGGCAGGTTTACGGCCGTACGTCGCCTACAGAGCCGTTTAAGGTTATTGAGGCTATCAAGGTTTTTAACGAGGGCGGCGAGCATTACCTCTACTGGTATGGCCCCGACTCGGTCGAGGTGTTTGTAAAGTCTGGGCAAGACAATATTTACGACCCCGACAAGTACCAGCTCGTAGAGGAGATGGCTAACCCGTTGGGCGAGGTGCCCGTGGTGAAGTTCGCTAACGCGGACGAAAAGGGCGAGTACGAGCCTTACCTGGACATTATCGACCGTGTTAACCATATGATTTTGCAACGTTTGGTTATTGCGACAACGCAGGCGTTTAGGCAACGCGTCCTAAAGGGTGATTTTCCGACGCACGACAGCGACGGTAACGAGATCGACTACTCGGGTATTTTCGAGTCGTCGGCTGGCTCTTTGTGGATGATTCCCGAGGGTGCCGATGTTACCGAGCTGGGGCAGGCTGAGATTACGGGTATCCTAAACGCCGTACGAGCCGATATACAGGACTTTGCGGCTGTCACCCGTACCCCTATGCACTACTTTACCCCCGAGGGCGCTAACGGGTCCGCAGAGGGCGCACAGTTGGCACGTGAGGGTCTGGTGTTTAAGACCGAGGACCGTATTGCACGGGTTAGCCCTGGCTGGTCTCGCGTTATGTCGCTTGTCTTTAGGTGGCTGGGCGATGACGTCCGCGCTACGTTGCTCGACCTTGAGCCGTTGTGGAAACCCGCCGAGCGTTACAGTATGGCCGAGCGTGCCGACGCTAATAGCAAGTTTCAAGATATTCCGTTTAGGTCGCGTATGTCTCTTATTGGTCAGTTCTCCCCGGCGGAAATTGACGAAATGGAAGTGCAACGGGCCGGCGAGACGTTGCTTACCGAGGCATTGTTGGGGACACCAGACGAGACACCACCGCCAACTATTGAGGCGTAATGGTTACGTTAGCCGAGGTTAGAGACGGCTATAACCGACTTAATACTAGGTTGGTTAGGGGTGCGGGCGCTCTTGCCGGTAATGCTTTTAGACAGCTTGGCTCGTGGCGCGATGACGATTTAGAGCGCTATATAAGTGTTGTTGGTCCGCAGATCGACGGGTTTAAGCAACAAGCGGCTAACTTGCAGGCCGCTTATTACCAACAAGTGGCTAAGGCTAACGGTGAGTCTTTCACCCCAGAGCCAACTAGACCCAGTGATTTAACCGATGAGGTATTGCGTAACGGGCCTAGCGCTCAAGAGGTGTACCGTCGCCCGTTTGTGCAGGTTTATACGGCTTTGTCTGCTAATACTCTTTTTACTACCGCTATTGAGCAGGGCGCGGCTAGAGCGTCGTCGATCGCAGAAACTAACGTACAACTTGCTAGCCGACAGGCTGGTTTAAAGCAACGGCAAGGTAATAGCAATATTGTCGGTTACCGTCGTGTGTTGACTGGCTCGGAAAACTGCGCTCTGTGCGCTATCGCTTCGACCCAGAGGTACACCCGCGACAACCTAAAGCCGATACACCCTGGTTGTGATTGTGGCGAGGAGGCTATATACGGCGACTTTGACCCTGGGCAGGTTATCGACCAGGGCGGTCTAGACAGTATCCACGAGGCTTTACAAAGCCAGCTCGGCGTATCAGACCGAGAGGCACGCGACGCCGCTATAGGCAAGTTTGTGCAGTACGACGACGACGTGCGTTTGGCAGACTTTACCGAGATTATCGCTACGCGACAGCACGGCGAGTATGGGCCCACTTTGACCTGGCGCGACCAGGCTTTTACTGGGCCTAACGATATTTAATTTTCCGGCCACCCTGGTCGGTTATGACTCGAGACGAGTCCTATCTATTCCGAGACGGAAAGGTAACCCCTATGTCGCAAGACGAAACTACAATAGAAAATAAACCCGAGGGCGACGTTGTAGAGGCTGAGACAGCCAGCACAGACGTTAACCTAGAGGAGTATCCGCAAGACCACCCCCTAGTAAAAACTCTGCATAAGCAACGCGCAGAGCTCAAAGAGCTTAACCGTAAACGCGAACAGTTCGACCAGGCTAATACTGAGCTTGAGGCTATTCGCCAGTCACAGCTAAGCGAGCAAGAGCGTGCCGTGGAGCAGGCTAAAGAGGATACTAGGCAGGCGGTCAGGTTGGAGTTCGCAGAGAAATTGGTAGAGGCAGAGCTTAAAAGTTCGCTTAAGGGTAGGGCGCTTGAGGGCGACTCGATCCTGGCGTTCGATAAGACCGCGTTTATCGACGACTCTGGCGACATTGACAGCGAGGCTATTGCGACGTGGGTGGAGGCTCACAGCACAAACCTCGACGCGCCTAAACCAGACTTGGGGCAAGGTGCCCGAGGTAACAAGAATTCGCTCGCACAGATTCGCTCGCGAGACGAGTTAAACGGAATGACCCCAGACGAGATTTTAAGAGCCCGTAACGACGGTCGCCTAGATTCTCTTATGGGGAAATCTTAAACAAGAAAGGTAGCTAAAAAATGGCTATTGACCAATTTATCCCAGAGGTGTGGGCGGCAGGGGTTACCCAGTCGTTTATCGCCAACCAGGTGGTTATCCCCACCCTTGACAACGCGTTTACGGGCGACGTTACCGCTGGTAACAAAGTCCACATTATTAACGCAACCACCCCTACGATCGCTGACTACAGCGCGACCCGTACCATCACGGCCGAGGCTCTTGCCGACACCGAGGTACAGTTGCTCATTGACCAGGAAAAGGCTTTCTCGGTTAACGTTGACGACGTCGACAAGGTGCAGGCTTCGAGCGAGTTTGGCCCCTGGGTTGACTCTGCCGGTCGTGCGCTCGCTGAGGACGCAGAAAACTACGTCCTCGACCAGATGCTCGCAGGTGCAACCAACTCCAACTCTGGCAGCATTGTCGTAGACACCGCCGCCGAGGCGCTTACCGGTGTCCGCGCTATGCGTACCGCTATGGGTAACGCAAAGGTTCCCGCGTCTAACCGCTACCTGGCCGTGTCGCCCGACTTTGCCGACCTGCTCATTCAGGGTCTGGACGACGTCTCTGTAGCTGGAAACGACTCGGAGCTGCGCAACGGTGTTATCGGACGCCTCTACGGCTTTACCGTCGTCGAGACCGCGCTGGTCGCCACCGACTCGCAGAGCGTTGGAGCTTTGGCATACCACGGCTCTATGGTTGCGTTTGTCAACCAGATTCAGAGCCTCGAGTCACTGCGCAACCCGTCGAAGTTCTCGGACATTGTTCGCGGTCTGAACGTGTACGGCGCTAAGGTGCTCAAGAGCGACGCTGTTTACAGCTACTACTCTGGCTAATACCAGTAGGTAACTGCTATGAGGGGGCGGCCTTACGGTCGTCCCCTCTACGCCGCACAAAGTTTTTTACGAGAGGCTAAAAATTGGCTCTAGCTACTATTGCCGACGTCGAGGCACGTATTGGTCGGTCTTTGACCGCGGGCGAGACCGCACAGGCTACGGCTTGGCTCTCGGACGCCTCAGCTATGTTTGTGCAGCGTGCCGTACAAAAGTTCGAGGTATCCGAGTCTACGGTTAGACTGTTCCCTCGCGACGGTATTGTGCGTCTGGTGCAACGCCCTGTAATTGAGATAAACAGCGTTGTAGATATTGACGGTGTCGAGCTTGATTACACTTACGACGGTTTCCAGTCTCTCTATGAGCTGGGCTCTTATAGCCCTGTAATTGTCAATTATGACCACGGCTCCGACACTATCCCCGACGACGTTGTTGCGGTTGTTGCCGGTATGGTTGTGCGTACTTTGCTTATCCCCGCCGACGCGGCGGCTGGTATCCAGCAGCAGAGCGTGGGGCCGTTCTCGCAGTCTTACGCTAACTGGGCTGTTGGCCGCCAAGTGCTTATGAGCCCTAGCGACATTGAGGTAGCTAACTACTACCGCGAGAAAACTTTTAGGTCCGCGTCGACATTAGGAAACGGTAACTATGGAGTCTATTACCCAAACCCGACGAAGTTCGACCTCGGTCGATAGTTACGGCCAACCAGTATTTACTACTACTACGTCGACCGTTAACGCTATTGTTTCGGCTCGGGTGTCGGGTACTAACTTTGACGCCGACCAGATCGTGGTAACCGACGGTCTCACTATCTATTTACCGACTGGGCACGACGTCCAAGACGACGACACTTTTACTATTAGAGGTAAGACTTACGAGGTCGACGGTGAGGCTTTCGACTGGCGCGATGGTTTGGGCTCGTGGAGCCCTGGCGCGGTTGTTAACTTGCAGAGGCAGATCGACCGTGGCTAGTAAAATACCTGGCGGTGGCGGTGAGGTGAAACTAAACTTTAAGGGTATGGGCGAGTTGCTCAGGTCCAAAGAGGTTGCCTCGCAACTACGTAAGCGTATGGCTCGTGTACAGTCGGCAGTACCAGGTAGCGACTTGCAGGTGTTACGTAATGGTCGTCGAGCTCGAGCTAAAGTTGTTCGAGGCTCTGACTTTGACGAGGCCAACACTGGCACCCTGTCACGTGCCCTAGACCTAGCTGGCGGTAAACGCGGCTACAAAGTAAAAACTAACAAACCCCGACGAGCGAGGGCGAGCTAATGGCGGACGCGGTTATTTTTAGCGACATTATGGCCCACCTGGTTAGCCGTATCACAACTGAGCTAACAGCTTTAGGGTTCACCGATACCCGTGTGGGTATCCTCGCGGACGATACAGACTCGCAAGTAATTTTACGCCGAGACGGCGGCACCCGTCGATCTAAAACGATTATGACGGACAGTATTGGCGTTAACGTGTACGAGACGTCCTACGCTAACGCGGAAACTTTGGCCCGTAATGTTATGGCTGTTTTCGATGATTTACCCGACGGTATCCCTATCGTTGACGTGGTCCCCGAGAGCTCTATACAGGACGTGACCGACCTAAAGGCCCAACGTAGATTTATGCGTTTTGCCGTTGACCATAGAGGTACAAACCTCTAACGAAAGGAAATAATATTATGGCTTTAGACTCTGACAACGTAAGAGTAGCCACTACGGGCGCGGTGTATGTTGCGCCTACAGGTACTACGGCACCAACCGACTCAGACGGTGCACTTGACGCGGCTTTTATTGACCTCGGGTATGTGTCCGCGGACGGTATTGCTGAAACTATCGACAAGTCCACTAACCAGATTCGCTCGTGGCAAGACGGTAGCCTCGTGCGCGAGGTTGTCTCTGAAGGCACCTACTCGGTCGAAATGACGTTTATTGAGACCAACGAGGCCGTTTTGGAGCTTTACTACGGCGTTACCAACGTTGGCGGTAAGTTCTCTATCGACCCCCGTAAGACCGGTGGCCGGCAGTCGTTCGTTATTGACGTTATCGACGGTGCCTCGATCGAGCGCACTTACTTGCCCTCGGGTGAGATTACCTCGGTGGGCGAGCGTACGCTGGCCTCGGGTGAGGCTATCGGCTACCAGGTGACTATCACCGCTTACGCCGACGCTAGCTCTACTGTGGTCGAGAAATTCTTCTCTGACCTAGAGGCTTAATAGCTTGCCCTCTAGGTTTCTTGCGGCGGCCTAGAGGGCTCCCAACCTGGTGGGGGGTGTCTGCCACCCCCGACGCTCCCCACCGTGCCGCTAAAATAATATCTACGAAAGGTATAGCCGCTATGAGTTACGTAATCGAACACAAGGGTAAGACTGTAGAGCTACCCAACTTTAACGATATGCCTACTGGCGTATTGCGTAAGGCACGCCACGAGTCCGAGTCTGAGCAGACTTGGCTTATCCTCGAGGGTGTTCTTACAGACAAGCAACTACAGATTTTAGACACTTTGCCCGTGTCCGAGTTCGCTAAGCATATGAAAGCTTGGACGGGTGGCGTAGCACTGGGGGAATAATCAAGGTCGTCGAGCTAATCGACGACCACAGAGCCGCTTTTATTTACGACTTTAGATACCGTTTTAACTTAGGCCTAAACGACCTGGGCGAGACTATCCCCTGGGTCGAGGTTGTGTATTTAGTCGCTGTTTTGTTGCGCGACCCTACCTCTTGGTTGCAGGTGAGCGTTAACGGTTGGCACCACCCTGTCTCATACGAGTGGGCCGCGATGGTTGCACAGTACGACTTACACGCGCAAGTAAACAGTAAACGGAAACCGAAACCGTACCCGCGCCCCTGGGCTAATACTAACCAGGCTGGCGGTCGAGGCACGGTTAGGGATGACGCTAAAGACATTCTAAAACGCGCTCGAAATGGAGGCCTTAAGTGGCAGAGCAAGCCTACGCTTATGTAACGCTTATACCCGTAGCTAAAGGGTTCCAGTCGGCTATCGCTAAAGAGCTTGGCGGTGTCGAGAGTGTTGGCGGTGAGACGGGCGCTAAGGCCGGTAAAGGTTTTAAGGGCAAGTTCGCGGCGTCTGTAAAGGGGTTCGCGACACCGATCGCGGCTGGTCTCGGTGTGGCCGCTGTAGCTGGTTTTGTCAAGAGCTCGGTAGGTGCAGCTAGTGACCTCGAGGAGTCTCTAAACGCGGTCTCTGTGGCCTATGGTGACGCTACCGCAGACGTTGTGGCTTTGGGCGAAAACGCCGCCACTAGGCTCGGTGTGACCCAGTCTGACTTTAACGCCGCATCTGTTAGGTTCTCAGCTTTTGCGGGCAGGGTTGTCGGCGAGGGCGGTAACGTTGCCGGCTTTGTGGACGATGTTACGACGCGTGCCGCCGACTTTGCCTCGGTGTTTAATATTGACGTGTCCGAGGCTTTGCAGGTTTTCCAGTCGGGTCTGTCGGGTGAGGCTGAGCCTCTAAAACGGTTTGGTATAAACCTGCTCGACTCTGAGGTTAAAGCGTATGCTTTGCGGGCCGGTCTTATCGGTGTCGGCGAGCAGATGACCGAGGATATTAAGACTCAGGCTCGTTATGGCTTGCTTATGGAGTCGACCGCTAATACGGCTGGTGACTTTGCTAACACGTCGGACGGGTTGGCTAACAGCCAGCGCATCCTCAGCGCTAACGTTACACAGTTGCAGGCAGATTTAGGCTCGGTGTTGTTGCCGGTGTTGGCAGACGTGACGAGTGGTATGTTGCCGTTGCTTGACGTTGTGCGCGGTTTCTTTGGGTTTATCCAAGAGAACATACCGACTATTGCTACTTTTGCGGGCATTATTGGCGTGTTGACGATCGCGTTTAACGCGCAACGTATTGCTACAGCCGCGTACGCTGCCGTACAGACTGTGCTTAATTTTGTTTTAGCCGCTAACCCTATAGGTATCGTTATTGTCGCTATCGCGGCTTTGACGGCCGGTATTGTCTACCTGGCAACTAAGACCCAGTTCTTCCAGACTGTGTTCGAGGCTCTTGGGGTTGCCTGGGAGGCTGTTACCCGCACTATGGGTATCGTTTTCCAGTCTTTTATTGACGCGGTAACCGAGGCCTGGACTAATATTAAAACGGTTTTTACCGCTGTTATCGAGTTTATCGGGGACGCGTTTAAATCTTATATAAACGGTTGGATAGGGCTTTTTGAGGGCTTTGTAAATGGCGCTATTCGAGGGATAAACTCTCTCATACGGGCGCTTAACCGTATTAGCTTTAGCTTGCCGTCGTGGGTACCTGGTATCGGCGGTAAGAGCTTTGGCGTAAATATTAGCGAAATCTCGAGTATAAACTTGCCACGGTTGGCCGAGGGCGGTTTTGTTGACAGTCCTACTACGGCGCTTATCGGTGAGGCTGGGCCCGAGGTTGTTATTCCGCTCGATCGGTTCGAGAAAATGGTCGGCCTTGATGGTGGCGGTAACGGTAGCACGGTTAACTATTACGCGGCACCTAATAAGAGTTTTGACGCCGAGCAAGAGCTACGGCTAGCTATGACGAGGGCGAGGGTTTTGGCTTGAGCGGTTACACTCTGACAGGGTCCAACGGCGACGTTATCACTTTTGATAACTCGAGCTACGTGCTAAACCCTACACTTGTGGGTTTCGGTATCCCGCCTACGTCTGTGCGTATTGACGAGTCGGCAAGGTATGGCGGTGTGTACCGGTATAGCCGTCGTGGTGTACGTAATGTCGATATGCCGGTTACCGTGCTCGGGTCGTCTGCTACAGACGTCGAGGACAAGCTGCGACGCCTGGCTAAACTGACACAGGATACGGCTGGCCCTACCACTCTCACGGCTTTACGTGACGACGGCGACATATTTTTAGAGCTGCACTATGTTGGCGGGGCTGAGCTCGAGTACGGTGGCGATACTGGCGGGTACACGTGGGCTAAAACGTTGTTGTCGTTTCAGGCACCTAACCCGTACTGGCAGTCGACCGAGAGCGAGAGCTTTGTTATCACTAGCGGTAACACTGGCCGCGGGTTGTTGCCACAGTTGTCTAAGCTACGTGTTTCGTCGTCTCAGGCTATCGGTGTTGTGAACGTGGAGAATGACAGCGACGTACCGGTTTACCCTGTTATCCGTGTCGCTGGACCGGTGGATAACTTGCAGGTTACTTTGGACGGCCAGGGTTGGGCGTTTACTGAGTCTGTGACGTCGGGTGAGGTGTACCGTGTGGACCACGAGACGGCTACCGTGGAGGACGCTGGCGGGGCTAACCGTTACGACATTCTTGCTACGTCGCCTAAATTCTTTACGCTGCCACCTGGCACGTCTGCCTTGCTCATTACGGGCACTAACGCGGACTCTAATACTCAGATTACGGTAGAGTATAACTTGGCTTATGAGGTGGTGCACGGGTGAGGTTAGACGACCTAACTGTAGAGGTACGTAACAAGTCTCTCGAGCGGGTCGGTCAACTCTCGGGTGCGGACTTGGTCGGTGCCGAGTTTATTTTGCGCCACAACGAGGTTGGTAGCTGGAAAGTTGACCTACACTCGACCTCGGCTATGGCTGAGCTTTTACGCACACCAGGGTACGGTCTTATTGTTACCGGCCCAGATGGTGTAATAATGTCTGGCCCTATGTTGTCGGCGTCTCTTGTGCAGACACAGGATGACCCAGACGGGTCGTGGGCTATTGCGGGTGTTGACGACTCGGTTATTTTGGCTGAGCGTTTGGCTTACCCTGACCCCGCCGAGGATGATGTTACGGCGCAGTCGCAAGCTCACGACGTACGTAACGACGTTGTCGAGACGGCACTAAAAGGGTATGTAGATAGCAACCTGGTTAGTGGCCCTGTTAGCCGGCAGGTTGCAGACCTTACGGTGGCTACAGATGAGGGGCGCGGGGAGACTGTTTACGGGTCGGCACGGTTCGACCAGTTGCAAGAGTTTTTTTACGGGCTGGCACAGTCTGGCGGCGTCGGTTATTCGATCGAGCAAGTGGGCGATAGTCTTGTGTTCGACGTGTACGAGCCTGTCGATCGTAGCGCTCTTATCCGTTTTGATATTGACAACGGCCGGCTTACGTCTGCCGATTACGCTTATTCTGCCCCGTCGTTGACTCGCGCTATTGTGGGAGGCGCTGGGGAGCAAGAGGAGCGCTTATTTTTTGAGGGCACGTTATCGCAGTCTACGGATGCCGAGACTGTGTGGGGTCGCCGTATAGAGTCGTTTGTGGACTCGAGGACTACGCAAGAGTCGGACGAGTTTACACAGGTTGCGACTGAGGCTCTCGTGGACGAGGGTAAAACTCGGGTGTCTATGACGGTGACACCTACGGATAATGCGACTATGTTGTTTGGGTCCGAGTGGGGTTTGGGCGACACTATTACGGTTACCGTGAGGGATATTGTCGCTACGGCTGTCGTTTACACTGTGGCGTTGTCTATCCAGTCGGACGGCGTTTACTTGGCCGCTGAGGTTGGGGCTCCTATGCCGGCGTCTTACGAGGCGAAACTGGGTAAGGCTGCGCTAACTCAGTCTAAACGTATTAGCGAAATTGAGCGTAACAATACTGGGTATGGCGTTGTAACAACGTTTAGCGACATAAGTGGTGGTACGGACGGTACACAACCAACGTTTGGCGGGCCAGTGTTTACGGCCACCTATACCCGTTTTGGGGATATGGTCTACTTTGCTTACTCGGTGGACTTTACCAATATTCTTACGTTTGGTACCGGCCAATACTTTATGACTTTGCCGTATAACAGTCGCCGACCGGTTACGTTCTCGGGCGGGTCTTTGTTCGACGACTCGGCGGGCAATACCTATTCGATACTTGGGCACGTGCCGGCGGGGTCTAACGTTATGACTTTGTCGTATATCAAGTCTAACGGTGAGACTGAGCCGTTCGAGCACAACAAACCGATTACGCTTACGACCGCTGACAGTTTCGACATTACGGGCACTTATGAGCTCGAGCAATAAGAGAGGCAATAAATGACTCAGAGTAGTTTTCCGTTCGAGAATATCGACACGACGGAAACACAATTTAGCCAGATGTTCCGTACCCTCCAGGATGGGGTTAACGGTACATACGGTGGCACAGAGCTCCAAGTATCGGTAGGTACTGGTCTTGCGGTGGATGTTGCCACTGGGCAGGCTATGGTCCGAGGACACTTTTATATCTCGTCTGGTACCGAGGCTCTTGCGCTTGCTACAGCGGATGCTACTAACGACCGGTTAGATGTTGTTGTTTTGCGTCTTGACCCTACGGCTAACAGTGTGGTGTTGGCGGTAAAGACTGGGACACCGGCGGGTTCACCTGTCGCCCCTGCTCTTGTCCAGACAGACGCCGGTATTTATGAGATGGCTTTGGCTAATGTGCTGGTGCCGGCTACGTCGGGTGTGCCTACGACTATTACGGATCGTCGCGAGTATATGGGTACTCGTATTGGTTTGTGGTCGGATGACACGCGACCTACTGAGGTTTTCCCGCACGTTGGTTTCAACACGGATGGTGGCACGTTTGAGGGTTACGATCCGGTGGCTGACTTGTGGGGTCCGATTGGCGGTGGTGGCGGGGTTACTATCTCGGCTACGGCACCGTCTGACCCGTCCGATGGTGACTTGTGGTGGGACTCCGATGATGGCGAGATGTACGTTTATTACGGTGCTGATTCGGTGTGGGTTTCTGCTGCTGGCCCGTCTGTGGCGGTGCAGTCTACAGCGCCTACAGGGTATGAGGGCCAGTTGTGGTTGGATGACACGGATGGGTCTATGTATGTTTATTACACTGACCCTGGTGGGGGTTCGTCGCAGTGGATTGGGGCGGTGTCGCGGTCTGGCGGTATTTTGCAGGTTGTGTCTACGACTAAGACGGATTCTTTCGGCTCGACTAGCACGTCTTTGGTTGACGTGACCGGTTTGACTGCCAGCATTACGCCGAGGTCTACTTCAAGCAAAATCTTGGTTTTATGCGATATTTATTATTCGCAATCTAGTTCTGGCGACAATCAAAACTTCAATTTAGTTAGGGGCACCACGAATATTGCCCAAGGAACGGGTGGTACCAGTCGATTCACAATGCCTACCTATAATACTTCTAGCGCTATAAGAGCTTTTGGTGGCTTTAACTTTTTAGATTCTCCAGCCACAACATCTTCTACTACTTACAAAGTTCAAATGTCCGTTAGTGGGGGCACGGGATACGTTAACCGCGGTGGGGATTTTGATAGAACTGGTGTTTCTACAATTACTCTTATGGAGGTGGCTGGCTAATGGATATTGCACAGATACTTACTAAGCGTTACCCCGATGCCGAGTGGACTCTCGACGGTGACTCTTACAGTGGCCTTACTTGGTTGTCTGACAGCACGAAACCGACTTTTGCCGAGTTGGAGGCTGAGCAGGCTCAGGTCGAGTACGAGGTTGCTCACGCCAGGGTGGTGGCTAACCGGCAGGCAGCTTACCGTGATGACTCTGACCCAGTGTTTTTTGATTTTCAGCGTGGTGAGGCCACGGAGCAGGATTGGTTGGATGCTGTGCAGGCTGTGAAGGATGCACACCCTTACCCTGCCCTTGTGTTCTTTGATGCTAACGGTGGGGATGGTTCGATGCCTTTCCAGCTTGATGCTGGCACGCACGCTTTGACCGCTAACGGGTTTGCGTTGGAGGGTCACACTTTTGATGAGTGGAACACTGTAGCGGATGGTTCGGGTGATTCGTATGCTGATGAGGCGGATTATGCTTTCACGGCTGAGCTGACGTTGTTCGCACAGTGGGTTGCCGAGCCTGTTGAGGATGAGGTGGTCGAGTAATGGCGCTTGATTTTCCCGACAGCCCCGTAGATGGGCAGTTGTATAACGGTTTTGTTTGGGATGACACTTATTCTCTGTGGCGCGTGCGTGGCACTGTAGAAAATCTTGCCGGTGTTTCCGGTGTGACGGGAACGGTTGCCACCACTACTGACGGTGATGCAACTATTTACTCGTTCACGGGTGACGGCACGATTACTGTGGATGTTGCTGGCCTTGCTGACATTCTCGTTATCGGTGGCGGTGGCGCGGGTGGGCGCACTTATGTTTCTGGCGGTGGCGCAGGCGGCCACTTATATATTGAAAACGCTTTTTTGCCCGCCGGAGAGTTACCCGTTGTTGTCGGCCCTGGTGGAGACCGAGCTGGCGACAGCAACAGTATCCCTCAGGGAGGAAAGAACGGCGAGTCAAGTAGGCTTGGCAGCTTTTATGCTCCTGGCGGCGGTGGCGGCGGGGGCGCTAAATATGACAATGGTTACGCAGATTTTGGCAACAACGGTGGGTCTGGCGGTGGTAGCTCAGGAGCGCTTGATGCCGGTAGACCTGGGGGGAAAGGCACGCCTGGACTTGGAAACGATGGTGGCTTAGCCGCCACAGGTAGCGGCGGTGGGTCAGGTGGCGGTGGCGCTGGGGCTGTTGGTGCGTCTGGTGCATCTGGTGGCGCTGGCGGGGCTGGGCTTGCAACCTCTATAACAGGTTCGTCAGTGACTCGGGCGCGTGGCGGAAACGCTACTACCGGTGGGGCCGCTACGGCTAATACTGGTAATGGTGGGGACGGCTGGAATAACGGCGCTTCGGGTATTGTGATTGTGAGGATTGGCTAATGGCTCTTGATTTTCCTACTAGCCCTACTGACGGGCAGATTTACAACAACTATTACTGGGATGACGCTAATTCTAGGTGGCAGTTGTTGGGTGGCGCGTTGGAGGTTCACGCGGCTATCAGTAATACTCCTACGGGGTCTTATACGGATGGGTTCGATTACGAGTATGTGTCGTTTACTAGCGATGGGACTTTGACGGTTACTCGTGGCGGGTATGCGGATGTTCTGCTTGTTGGTGGAGGCGGAGCAGGTGGTCTTGGTTACGCCGGTGGTGGAGGTGCCGGTGGTTTGCTTTATATCGAGAACGCTTATATCCCTGCCGGTTCACTTGATGTTGTTGTAGGCGCTGGCGGTCTCGGTAGAAACGACCAGGGGAATACTGGCTCACAAGGGGGCAGCGGTGGCGCATCCTCATTGTCAAAATACTTTGCTCCTGGCGGTGGTGGCGGTGCCGGTTTTGCTATTCGATACAGCTCAACAAGTATTGACAGTGCCGCTGGGCAAAATGGAGCTTCTGGTGGCGGTGCGAGTGGTCTAAATGCTGGTGTTTTAGTCGCTGGTGGTCTCGGTATTCCAACCCTGGGTAATGATGGTGGTCAGGGCAACGCTTCTTCCGGTGGCGGTGGTGGCGGTGCTGGAGCTGTCGGGGGCACGGCCCCTAGTAGTAACACTGGTGGCGCTGGTGGCGCTGGAACCGCGAACTCTATTACCGGTTCGGCGGTAACTTATGCCGGCGGCGGTGGCGGCGGTGGTGCATCGTCAGGTGGTGCTGGTGGTTCCGGCGGTGGTGCATCAGGAACAGTCTATACAACTCCAACTGATGCCACTGCCAACACCGGCGGTGGTGGTGGCGGGCAATACGACTCAACCCCAGTTGATAGAGGCGGTAATGGTGGTTCCGGTATTGTTATCGTAAGAGTGAGAGTGTAATGCGACTGGTCGAACCTTGGCCCGAACCGTACACGGTAAACGCTCGTAGCCCTTACGGGTGGCGCGTTCACCCCATCACGGGTAAACGCAAGTTCCACCACGGGGTAGACGTAGCCGCGCCCACAGGTACACCCTTGACCGCACCGGCGGACGGTGTGATCGTGCATAAGGGCGCTGGCGGGTCTGGCGGGTACACGCTGATTATCAAGCACGCGCCCGATCTTTACACGGTTTACTACCACCTTGCAAAGCCATCGCACTTGCTCAAGGGCACACGCGTCCAACAAGGGGAGCGGATAGCGCTGGTAGGCAATACTGGTGCTAGCACAGGACCGCACCTGCACTTCGAGGTACGCCACCCTACGCGGACTTGGGGGCAGACTGTAGACCCGATGCCTTATTTTGAGGTTGACGAGGTCGCGCCTGTCGAGCCAGAGCCTAAAGTCGAGGTGACGCCGGCATCTAAACCGCCACGTGTGGTAAAGCCTATGAGCGCTCGCTTACGCCGGTTTTTCGATGTACGTAGGGCGTTACGGTAATGGCTGAGAGTAACGAGACGACCGCGGTAAGGGTGTCTATGCGCGATATTTACGCTGAGGTGCAACGCCAGGGCAAGCTGTTGGAGAAGGTGGCTAATAGTCTGCCTAACAGCGAGGAGACGATCGACGACCACGAGGCTCGTATTCGCAAGCTCGAGACCCGTATGGGTTGGGCTGTGGGTGGTTTTGGTCTTGTGGCCGCGGTTATGCCGTGGATCGTGGGGCTTGCAGGGTGAGCGACGGCCCCTCGTGGAAATATCGCAGACGAGCTATATTTAGTACGCTCGGTTTTGGCGCTGTAGTTATTGTGTACGTGCTTTTCAGTGGTGACGATCGCGCAGTATTGGATACTGTGGTGTTGTCGGTGGCTGGCCTTATGGGCGCAGCTTTGAGCGTTTATACAGGTGCTAGCGCGTATGAGGATGTAAGATTACAGAGAAAAGAGGGTAACCCAGATGGATAAACTAATGCGTTTCCACGAGTACGCCACAGAGCGCGCTCTGAAAACTTGGGCACAGACGGCTATCGCCACTATCGGCGTTGGAGCTGTAGGTATTTTCGAGGTGGACTGGGTTAACGTGCTCTCTGTGTCCTCGCTCGCTTTGATTATGTCGCTGCTTACGTCGGTGCTCCAGTATGACAAGGCCAGCGAGTGAACGCCCGCCTGGACGCTGTAGAGCGTGTGTCAGATTACGAGGTACCTGTAGACCCTATGGAACTTTTGCAGTGTGATAGCTGCCAGTAAATAACCCTCTCTCTCAGGGTGGACCCCTCTAGGCTTTCGAGCTTAGGGGGGTCTTTTTTTTGTTTCCGACACTCTGTAGAGTCAATGTTGCGAGACCGTAGGGTTTTGTGCAAGACTGTGGTAATGGCACACAGCCATAAACCTAGAGAGAGGTAGAAACAATGGGGTACTACAACAATATCGAGGTAGCGTTACAGGATGACGTTACCCGTTACGAGAGCTGGTACAAGGCTGTCGGTTACACGCTGGACGATGTAGCGTGGGCTTGGTTGCACGAGTCCGCCGATCGCGTGTGGAAGGCTATAGAGCTGTGGGAGCACTTGCCGGCTCACCCTAAAGCTGCTACTGAGCACGTCGCTTTACAACCTCTTAGCCGTCGGCAGGCTCGACACCTTGAGAAGGCGGCCGAGGTTATCCAGTTGACCAAGACCGAGTATTGGGTTTTGGTTGCCTCTTTGGCAGCGTTTGGGGTTCTCGCTATTGGGTTGTTGTTGTGGCTGTCGAGGCTCGTCTAATGGCTTACCTTGTTGTGGCTATCGGTGCCGTTATGACGCTCACACCTGGCGTAATTGACCCTTATAACGTGCCTGTTAACGGGCTTACGTTGTATGGGGTGTTGGTTATGGCCGCTGGTGCTCTTATGGCGGTACGTGACCGGTGAGCTTTTACACACCCCCAGGGTACGACAACCTGTTACACGCGATCGACGAGGCTGGGGGCGAGGTGCCGTGTCAGGCTGACCCGTCGGCTTTTTTCCCCGAGCACGGGGTTAGTTACTACGTGGCGAAACAGTTGTGTCGGTTGTGTCCAGTAAAATTAGAATGTCTCGAGTATGCTTTAGGCGCTAACGAAACTTACGGCGTCTGGGGCGGTTTGGGTCCAGAGGAGAGAGGGAAAATAACTAATGCGGGTAGATAGTACGGGTAGTCAGGTGTTTATTACCGCTACCGATGGTTGGGATATGGACGAGGGCAGGCTTGTTATGAGTCTTAAGCAGGCCCGAGAGTTGCGTACGGCGCTGGAAAATATGCGGCTTACGTTTGGTACTGAGGGGGTGGGCGAGGATGGCGAGGACGGTTAGAGCTCGTAGGACCGATCCGGTTACGTCTCACTTGGCCGCTGACTCGGTGGATAACGTGACGGCGACGCAAGCGTATATTTTACGGTGCCTTAAGCGACCACGTAACGATAGTCAACTGGTGCAGGCGTATAACTCTTATAAGACGGCACCTCGGGCGTCCGAGTCTGGTATTAGGTCTCGTCGTGCCGAGTTGGTCGATCGTGGCCTGGTGGTGGATACTGGCCGTCGTGTACGGTTGGACTCGGGCCGTTATTCGATTGTGTGGGGGTTGTCTAATGGATGACGTTAAATACATTGTCGAGGTGGTGGAGGATGACGCCGAGACGTTACTGGTCGAGGTGTACGAGACTCGCACCGCAAAGGCGCTTATTGAGGCGAGCTCGGGCAGTCGTAGCTTGATTGCGTCGGGTCGCTTTGCGGCTTTGTCGGACGGTATGCACTTTGCGGGGAATGAGTTGGCCGCTGTTATGGGCGACCACTGGTACTAATGCTTACCGCTGACCAGTTTGTGGCGTCTAAACAGTTAGACGAGGTTGCTTGGTTGGACGCCCGTAGGTTGGGGTTGTCTGCTACGACTATGTCTAAGGCTATGACACCGTCGGGTTTCCGTGAGGTTGTCGCTGATTGGGATAATGAGACACCGGTAACGGTTAACGCTTATATGCAGTTTGGGCTCGATAATGAGCCGTGGCTGGCTATGTGGGTCAAGGGCGAGACTGGTGTTATGCCTAATGATTGGCTGATACGGCACGAGTCTAACCTTGTGGCGATGGCTACACCGGATGGGCTGAGCTTGGACGGGTTGACGATCGGCGAGATTAAGACGACGGGTAAAGACTGGGGTGTTGTCGATAAAATACCGGTCGCTTATGTACGGCAGGTGCAGTGGCAGCTTTACGTTACTGGGGCTGAGCGTTGCGTTTTTGCTTGGTTGTTGCGTGAGGAGTCCGAGGCGGGTGTTATGGTGCCGGCGTGGCTCGAGCCTAAATATGGGTTTATTGACCGCGACGAGACCATAATAGAGAGTATGGTTACAAGGTCTGCCGAGTTGTGGCAGGCGATTACAGAGAGAGAGGGGTAGGTAATGGCACGTGGAAAGCACGCCGAGAAATCGGTGAGGCAAACAATAAATAAGCTGGAAACTAATTTACAAGAAGTCAAGAGCCGGTTAGCTGTAACTGTAGACGAGCTGACAAAGGCGCGTAAAGAGCTACAACGTTTGCACGCTTTGGAAAATGTCTTTAACGAAAATAGCGACGTCCTCAGACAGCTAAACGAGGCTCGTAGTAGCGTTGAGGCTTTGTCTACCGAGAACGAGCTATACCGCCAAAAATTGACGCACTATATCGAGGTATTGAGCGTAGACCAAAATTTAGAATTCTCTCGGGAAATTCTGGGCGATATGGCCGAGTTTGGACTTTTGCTAGAAGCGTTTAAGGGCGGTAGAGACCATAAGCGTCTTGCAAAAAATCGTAACTCGCTAATTAAAGGTTTAAACGAAAAAACATATATAGAACAATTCGCTCGCAGTCGTGGCGTACACGTAGGAGGTAAATAATGGCACGTTTCGACCTAAATAAGTATGCGACGGTTGCCGAGCGTTTGGCTATGCTCGAGACCGCTTACCCAGATTACCGGTTGGAGACTGTCGACTATTCGACGGCCGAGGATAGGGCTAAGGGTGTTTGGCGGGTGAAGGCGACGCTTTACTTATCCCGTGAGGACCAGTTAGACGGGTTGGCTAAGGCCACGGGGCACGCGTTCGAGGTTGACGGGCAGGCTGGCGCTAACTCTACGTCTGCTCTTGAGAATTGCGAGAGCTCGGCCGTGGGTCGTTGTATGGCTTTGGCGTCGGCCGCGTGGACGGGTAACAAGGATGACGCGGCCCGCTCGTTGGCTAGCCGTGAAGAAATGGAGAAGGTGCAACGTGGGGCACCGGTACAGTCGGCACCAGAGGCACCTGCTACGTTTTTTGATGACGTGAGTAAGGCTGGCACGGTTGACGAGCTCGAGGCTTTGTGGAATATGGCGAAACGTGACGGTTACGCCGACTTTGTGCGTAAGATAGTAACGCAACGTAAGGCAATGATTACAGGGGGTAAAAAATGAGTTACACGATACAGGATGTAGACGTAAACGACCAGCTAGAGATGTATTTAGCTCGTGTGCGATTGTGTGGTGCGTCTGACCAGTGGACTATTGGCGACAAGGGTAAGCCGTGGACTGACTATTATAAGCAGACCTCGGTGTTGTTCCGTAAAATGCGTGAGTCTCGCCGTGAGCGTGTAGAGGGTAAGAGTGAGTAACCTTACACCAGCGGATATTATCGACACGCTTAGCCGTATCGGTCGTGAAATTGACGAGGCTACCGCTACTATTGCGGACTTGGACGAGGCCGCGGTTAGGGCTAAGGCTGAGTATAAAAAGGGTTACGCTCGTGCGTTTTTGACGTGTGAGGGCTCTATGGATGTTAGGCGTTATACGGCTGAGTTGGAA
>Ga0209654_1000816_pt1 | contig 28200 bp, 23 predicted proteins | sample SaaInl1SG_22_DNA_FD_184646 | JGI IMG/M metagenome (GOLD analysis project Ga0209654, IMG submission 184646) | Marine microbial communities from expanding oxygen minimum zones in the Saanich Inlet - ESP_161SG_22_DNA (SPAdes) (version 2) | ecosystem: Environmental > Aquatic > Marine > Intertidal... | reverse complement strand
TTACGCAGACCCCAGTTGGCTAGATGCCCTATTCTATTTAAAGGAACTGAAGGAGGAAGGGCTTGTAAAGGCTATCGGAGTGACCAACTTTGATGCTCATCATTTGCGCATTGCTTGTGCAAGCGGGGTTCCTGTAGTGAGTAACCAAATTTCGCATTCACTTGTTGACCGTCGTGCACTGGGTCCAATGCAAGAAGTCTGCGACCAATACGGGGTGCATCTATTGACCTACGGAACCTTGCTTGGTGGATTTTTATCCGACCGTTGGTTAGGGGTTGAAGCACCTAAAAAGGAGGCATTACAAACGTGGTCGCAAATGAAATACATGCGTTTTATTGAGGCAGCAGGGGGGTGGAATTTATTTCAAACTGTTTTGGAAACTTTAGATGTTCTAGCGCAAAAGCACCAAACGTCTATCGCCAACTTAGCGAGTCGATATGTGTTGGAAAATAAAAATGTGGCCTCTGTTATTATTGGTGCTCGATTGGGAGAACGTGCACATATTGAAGACCACAAAGAAGTTTTGAACATTTCCCTTGAGAAAAGCGATGTCGAGGCAATTGAACAGGTCATTTCCAAATTAAGCCCCATCCCAGGGAATTGTGGAGATGAGTATCGGACTCCGCCTTTTCTTACCGCTTCAGGAGATTTAAGTCACCATTTAGAAACGATTCCTGAGGCTTTTGAAGCCGTGCAAATTTCAGAGACCAGAGCACAGGTTTACAGCGGTACAGTTTGGGAGTCATTTGCGGGCTATTGTCGTGCGGTAAAAAAGGGAAATCGGATTGTTGTTTCCGGAACTACCGCCACCCACGGAGACAAAATCATTGGAGGGGAAGATGCCGCTGCCCAAACGCATTTTGTCATTGATAAAATCGAAGCTGCCATTCGTTCTTTGGGAGGAAGTTTGACAGATGTGATTCGCACCCGAGTTTTTGTGGATGATATCGAAGACTGGGAGGCTGTGGCGAGAGCACACGGCGTTCGCTTTAAAAACATTGATCCAGCAAATACCCTAGTTCAAGCAAAACTAGTAGGGGAAGGCTATAAAGTAGAAATCGAAGCGGAAGCTGTTTTGGATTAATTTTTCAATTTCCTAAGCCATGATAAAAAGATGTATTTTAACATTCCAGTAAAGATTGACTATGTATATACTACAATCCAATAAATTAGCCAAAATAGGGGCGAGTAGCTTTTTAGCCCTTTGTTTGTTATTGCCTTTAAATTTTATGGCTCAAAAAACGAATGATGTTTCAAACGAGGCATTGGTACAATTATTCAGGGAGTGGAGAGCTTTTGAAGTGCCTCCTTTACGTGATGGAGTTCCTGATTATTCTCAGCAAACGTTTGATCAACGTCAACCTGCATATACCACCTTACGAAATAGCCTAGAGGGCCTGCCTAAAGAAAACTGGAGTGTTGAAGCCCAAGTCGATTGGCAGTTACTTTGGGCTGAAATGAATGGATACCAATTCAATTATCAAGTACTCAAACCTTGGCAACGCGATCCTGCATTTTACAAGAGCATCTGGGCTTATAAAAGTGATGTTCCGGCACATGAAGGACCCACTTCTCATTTTGTAATTGAATTGTGGCACTATACTTTTCCTTTGAATAAAGAAGAGCGCAAAAAATTGATTTCAGACCTTCAACGCATTCCAGATTTTAATCAACAAGCACAAAAAAACCTGACAGGTAATGCCAAAGATTTATGGATTGCGGGAATTCGAGATATTGAAAATCAGTCTCAACTATTGAGTGCCATACTTTTGAAACCGGGGGTTGCTAAAGACAAAAAACTTGTACTTCAAATCAATGCTGCCAAAGCCTCAACCGATGCTTTTGTCGCATGGCTAAAAAAAGAAGCACCTAAAAAAAGCGGTCCTTCCGGGATAGGAAAAGCGCACTACACCTGGTACCAACAAAATGTGCATTTGGTTCCACTGACCTGGGAAGATGAGGTTTTGTTGTTAAAACGAGAATTGGCACGAGCCTGGTCTTCTTTGAAATTGGAAGAACATCGCAATAGAGCGCTGCCTGAGTTACGTCCTGCAGATTCACCCGAATCGTATCGGGCCTTAGCAAAAAATGCAGCAGAGGAATTATTGGAATTTTTAGATCAAAATGAAATGGTTACGGTAAAAGACTATTTCTCCACGGCGCTAGAGCCCCATTTGGGAAGTTATATCCCTGCTGAGACGCGAAACTTTTTTTGGATCACCGCGCATTTGGATCCAAAACCTCTTTTCTCACATTTTTATCATTGGTTTGAATTGGAACGTATGGAGCAAGAACCCCATCAAAACCCAATACGAGAAAAAGCTCTTTTGTACAATATTTTCGATTCGCGAAATGAAGGACTGGCCACTGCAGTAGAGGAAATGTTTATGCATGCGGGGCTGTACGATAAAAATCCAAGAGCGAGAGAAATTGTCTATATTCTCATTGCTCAACGAGCGGCTCGGGGTTTGGGTTCTTTGTATGCCCACGCGAATTTGATGCCCATGGCAGAGGCTGGAAAAATTCATTCCGAATATACACCCAGGGGTTGGATGAAGACTGAAAAAGAACTCTTGCTCTTTGAACAACATTTGTATTTGAGACAACCCGGTTATGGAACCAGTTACATCACTGGGAAATATTTGATTGAAGAAATGATGATGGAAGTCGCCAAACAAAGCGAAGCGAACTTTTCCATCAAAACTTTTTTTGATACGCTCAACCGAATTGGGAATATTCCTGTTTCCCTGGGCAGATGGGAAATGACTCGAGATCCCTCTCAACTGGAAGCCATTACCAATGCCTATAAGCCTTTGGATTAATTATAAACAATAAATAGTAACAGATGAAACACACCATAACTCTTCTTTTTCTGATGCTGTCACTTAGCGCTTGTAATCAAGAGCAGTCAAGGACTTCAGCATCACAAACCTTAGCTGCAATTTTTGAGGAGTACTATCAATTTAAAGATCGTATCAATCCCATAGAAGCCACAAAAGGGGGGAATTTTCAATACAATGAGTACATCGCAAATTATATTTCTGACGCCTACCAGACTGACTTGATCGTGGAATACTCCACTTTTTTAGAGCGTTTAGCCCAAATCGATTCTGCGCAACTTTCACAGGCAGATCTTTTGAGCATGAAGGTCATGCAATGGGATTGTGAGGTAAAATTGGAAGGCCTTCAAAATCCGCTGGTTATTACAACGTCGCCAATTTATAATTTACCGAGTTTTGAGTTGACCCCACTCATTCAAGTCCAGTCTTTGCATTTGTATGTTGCCCAATTAGGCGCAGGGGGAAGCGTACATCCTTTTAATACAGTTAAAGATTATGAAGATTGGTTAAAGCGCCTGGATGATTACATCGTCTTTTTAGACACCTCTATAGCCAATATGAAAGAAGGGATAGCAAAAGGGATTGTATTGCCTAAAGTTTTGACCGAAAAAACGATAGTTCAACTGGAGGAATTTATCACCAAACCCGTTGAGGAACACTTGTTTTACAGACCCATACAGTCTATGCCAGAGGGAATATCCCAATCGGATCGGGATCGTTTGGCGGGGGAGTACCAGAATGTAATTGAAACCAAACTAAGACCAAAATACACCGAGCTCAAGCAGTTTTTGGTAGCCGAATATTTACCTGTTTGTAGAACAACTTCAGGTATTGGTGCTTTACCCAATGGTGCAGCTACCTACAACTACCTCATAAAGCTTCATACGACTACCAACCTAACAGCAGACGAAATCCATGAATTAGGGAAGCGAGAAGTTGAGCGTATTTTAGTGGAAATGGAAGAGGCTAAGAACCAAATTGGATTTAAAGGAGACATCAAAGCGTTTCTTGAATTCATTCGCAACAGTCCGGAACAGATGCCTTTTCAAGATCCGCAAGAGGTTATTGCAAATTTCAATCAAATAAAGGAAAAAATAAATGACAAGTTCGATCAGGTTTTTGAATTAACGCCCAAAGCAGATTTTGTAGTTAGGAGAACAGAAGCCTTTCGTGAGGCTTCGGCCAGTGCGGAATATGTTCCCGGAACAAAAGACGCCTTGCGCCCCGGAATTTTTTATGTACCCATTCCCAACGTTTCTAAATACAACAAGTTTGCTGACGAAGCGCTATTTCTTCACGAAGCGATTCCGGGACATCACTATCAGTTGTCCTTGCAACAAGAAAACAAGGCGTTGCCTAAATTTTTACATCCTGAAAGTTTGGGAGTTTTTGTAGAAGGATGGGCGTTGTATGCAGAATCTTTAGGGAAGGAATTAGGTCTTTATGACGATCCCATTCAATATTTTGGCATGTTGAGTATGGAAATGCATCGCGCGATACGTTTGGTGGTGGATACGGGTATGCACAGCAAAGGATGGACACGAGAACAAGCCATCCAATATTCGTTAGACCATGAAGCCGAGTCAGAAGCCTCTATCATTTCTGAAATTGAACGCTATATGGCCACTCCTGGTCAAGCGCTGTCTTACAAAATGGGTCAGATCAAAATCAGAACCCTGAGAACCAAAGCAGAACAGAAACTCGGAGCGCAATTTGATGTAAGAGCGTTTCACAGTCAAGTTCTGAACTCGGGAAGTTTACCTCTTGTTTTATTGGAGGAGAAAATTGAAAACTGGATCAACTCTCAGTTGTAGAATTTTAGATTCGCGAGGATACTTTATTCTTGATTGATAATGGGTTTGACCTTTTCTGCGATAAGTTGCATGGTGTTTTTGAGTTGCTGATGGGTTAGATTGGCATTGTCTAGTTGGAAAGTAAATCGATTGATTCCTCCAAGTGCAGCACTGTGTCCTAAAATCTTTTCAGCCACCTCTTCGGGGTCTCCTACCAGTAAGGCTCCTGTTCGACCGTTTTGAGCAGCAAAGCGTTCAAAGGTTACAGGAGGCCAGCCGCGCTCTTTCCCAATTCTACTAAAATTATAGGCGTAACCCGGGTAGTATTCCTCCACAGCCTGGTCTTTTGTTTCCGCAACATAGCCCAGGGAGTGAATTCCAACTTTTAACTCCTCCGGAGCAAATCCTGCTTCCTGACCCGCTTTTCGGTACAAGTCAATCAAGGGTCTGAAGCGGTGGGTTTCTCCACCGATAATAGCTACCATCAGGGGAAGTCCAAGTTGACCCGCACGGACAAAGGAGGCGGGTGTTCCTCCAACTCCCAACCAAACAGGAATTTTCTTCTGATAGGGTCTCGGGGTAATTCTTTGGTTTTGCAAAGGAGCACGAAACCTTCCCGACCAGCTGATTACTTCTTCTTTCCGAATCTGTAAGAGCAGTTCTAGTTTTTCCTTAAAAAGAGCATCATAATCTTCAAATTGAAAGCCAAACAGTGGAAACGACTCAGAAAAAGAGCCCCTTCCCACGACCATCTCTGCGCGTCCCGAGCTGATTAAATCCAAGGTTGCATAGTTTTGAAATACACGTACTGGATCGGCGGCACTTAACACAGCAACGGCACTGCCCAGTCGGATCTGTTTTGTACGTGCTGCGGCGGCGGCAAGAATCATATGGGGTGCTGAATCCAGAAATTCCTCCCTATGGTGTTCTCCAATCCCGAAAAAGTCCATTCCTACAGCATCTGCAAAAACAATACGATCAATCAATTCATCTAGGGCACGAACCCGCTCCTGAGCTGTTGGAACCCCCTGGGTTATATCCACTGCTGCAAAGCTATCTACACCGATTTCCATTTATTTTTCTGAAGTAGTTTCGTTCATCGTATCGACCATGGTTTTTAAAAGGCCATTTTGTTTTTTGTCGTTCATAAGTTGCCAGAACATGATTCCCCCTAAGTTATTTTTTAGTGCAAATTCAGTTTTGAGTTTAATCGATCGAGGGTCGTCAAAGGTGGCAAAGATTTTATTGATGCTGTCATAGGCATAAGGCGCTTGTGCCTGTTCATCCCAATAAAAATTAAAATTGGACCGTACGGAATCGAAGTTGATTTGGTTGTAGCTGCGGTTCCATTTGGCGGGTTGGTTTAATCCGTTATTGACGTTGGCAACTTCTTTAAATGTTTTGATGTAAAAAGCCCCACCGATAAAGATTTTTTTTGGATTGATGCCCAAATCAATCAGTGCTTTTATGGAGGCCTCCGCAGATCGGTCTTGGAAGGCATTAGAAGACAGTGCGGTGTGGTGCCCTGTTTTGCTAGATCCAGATCCAAAAAAATCATAAGTCATCAAATTCACGTTGTCCACCAAAGGCATGACTTTGTCCCATTCCACAGAATTTTCAAAAAAGCGCGTAGAGGCCCCCGCGGCAAAACTCAAGATGTCCCCTTGCTTCATATAGTTTCGTAGTTGAACGACCAAATCGGTAAAATTTTCTCGGTCTTCCGGTTGATATTTATGTCCTGGATAACCCGAAATAGCTGGATATTCCCAGTCTAGATCAATGCCGTCGGCATCAAATGTCTCGATGATTTTTGCTGTGGAAACCGCAAAGTCTATACGTCCTTGGGCTGTACTGAACACCTCTGAGCAGGTTTCACAACCGCCCCAGCCACCTAGGGAAACTAAAACTTTTAAATTGGGATATTTCTTCTTTTGCTTGACGAGGTTTACCAATGTTAGACTGTCTGCCTCATTATCTACGGCTAGTTCATTTCCTTTGAGGTGTAAAAAGCTATAAATAATTTGATCTACACCGTTTAGGTCAAATTCATCAATAGATTTTTCATCTCCGGCATAATAGGCAATGAGTTGTGGCTTCCATTCCGTGGCTTCATTACAGGAAGTCAAAGCGACAAGAATAAGGAGAAGAAGGATTGTTTTTTTCATTTGTCAAATTTATTTTTCGATTAAAAATAGTAGGATTTAGCTACAGTATTTAAAAAAATGGGAACACAGGGAACTTATAGCTGTTACCTTAAAATTAGTCCAAACTTTAAAGTCTGCAAAACAATCCCTTGGAAAATAGGAGACCTTGCTAAATTCTCTACCTAGTAGGGAGTTCTTTTTATTGTCAAAGATTTGTTCCTATCTTGTTGTAAAATAAAACTTATGCGAAGTCAAAAAACACTTTTGATCCTTTTTGGAATGTTTTACGTATTGAGTTCTTGTACTACAGACTCACAGGAGCGGCCTAACATCCTTTTTATCATGTCCGACGACCACACCTCTCAGGCTTGGGGAATTTACGGGGGAATTTTGGAGCCTTATGTAAAAAATACGGGAATAAAACGCTTGGCCTCCGAAGGGGTTACTTTAGAAAACATGTTTTGTACCAACTCGATCTGTGTGCCCTCACGAGCGGCGCTCTTGACAGGAGTCATGAGTCACAAAAACGGGGTTTATACCTTGGGTGATGCGCTGGCACCTGACAGCTTGAACATTGCAAAAGTGCTCTCCTCTTCAGGCTATGCAACAGCGATAATAGGGAAATGGCATTTAAAAGCTGAGCCTACGGGATTTGATTACTACAAAGTTTTACCAGGGCAGGGGCGCTATTTCGATCCTGTTTTTAAAACCGCAGAAAATTGGGAATACGGTTGGAAAGGCGGAAAAGAGCAAAAGGGATTTTCATCCGATATTATTGGAACAGAATCGCTGGACTGGATCGATGCGCAAGATCCGGAAACCCCTTTTTTCTTAATGACTCATTTTAAAGCCACCCACGAACCCTTCCATTATCCCGAGCGTCACGCCGAACTTTTGGAAGAGGTTGTGCTGCCAGAACCGGAATCTTTACTGGAACCCTATCCTACGGCAGAAGGGAGGACATTCAAAGGGCAATTGTTAGACAATCTTACTAAAAGATGGTTGCGGTATCAAGCGGATCCAGAAAAATTTTGGACAGATTACCCCGGTATGCCGTTTGATGTTGCCGGTTTGGATAGTATTGCCATTCGGAAAAAATCCTATCAGAAATTTGTTAAAGATTTTATTCGGTGTGGAGCTGCGATAGATGACAATATTGAAAAAATAATAGCCGGTCTTGAAGAGCGCGGTTTGTTGGACAATACTTTGATTATTTATACCTCGGATCAAGGGTATTTTCTTGGGGAACACGGATTTTTTGACAAACGAATGATGCTGGAACAATCCTCACGGATGCCTTTTGTTATTCGGTATCCAAAAGATTTACCGCAGGGAACGCGAAATGAATCTTTGTTGATGAATATAGACATTCCCGCCTTGTTGTTGGATTACGCCCAGGTGAAACGACCCGAACAGATGCAAGGAGAGAGTTTTAGATCTCTCCTGAAAGATGACAAGTTAGAAGGGAGGCCCTATACCTATTACCGCTATTGGGAGCACAGCCCAGACCGGCCAGCACATTTTGGGATAAGAAGCAGCCGCTATAAGTTGATTCACTATTATGGAAAACCCTTGGGAATGAAAAGTGCCAATGCACAGGCCACTCCTCCTAGTTGGGAATTTTACGACCTTGAAACAGATCCGAACGAGTTGAAAAACGTTTTTAACGAACCCAGTTATCAGGATCTCATTGTGAAAATGCATGCTTCATTAATTAATGAAAAGGCTTTTTATGAGGACCATCAAACTCCTGTACCCGATTTAGAATTTTAGGTTCTGTGTAATTTCAATAAAAAAACCCTCCCAGGCGGAGGCTTTTTCTTTTTCACCTCCCGGATCCTAGAAAACAGCCTTTTTCTAGAAATAGGCGGTTCGTATTTGAATTGTAGGGGGAATAGTTTTAGATTTAAAGGTTAAAAAATTAAGAACACTTGAAAAAACTAGTTAGAGTACTTCTACTTTTCTCCATCCTGATTTCTTGCGACTCCAATTCTGAAAATCAGCAGTGGCAAAAGGGAAATCTTCATACCCATTCCTTTTGGAGTGACGGGAATGATTTTCCCGAAATGATCATTCAATGGTATAAAAATCAGGGTTATCAGTTTATAGCACTTTCAGATCACAATACCATTGCCAAACAGGAACGTTGGTATGAACTATCAAAAAAGGATATAGAGAACAAGGTTTTAGAAAAATATGTAAATGCATACGGAGATTGGGTGGAAACCCAAACAGATTCCATGGGTGTTCGTGTAAGGCTAAAAACGTTCGATGAATATCGTTCCAAGCTGGAAGAACCTGGACGTTTTTTAATTGTTAAATCTGAAGAGGTAACTTCCTCATACGAGAAAAAACCAATCCATATAAATGTGACTAACATCCAAGAAAAAATAGAACCGGTAAAAGGAAATTCTGTGGTTGAAATTATGCAAAAAACACTTGATCTTGTTCATGCACAAAGGGAAAAGCTAGGTATTCCAATGTTTGCTCACATCAATCATCCAAATTTTGGTTATGGAATAAGTACAGAGGATTTGAAAAAATTGAATGGCGAACGCTTTTTTGAGCTTTACAATGGACATCCTGCAGTAAACAACGCGGGTAATGATGAATACGATTCTACAGAAATTATGTGGGATCTAGTCAATATTCACTATTTAGATCAAGGCAAACCTCTATTGTATGGGATAGCAACAGATGACAGTCATCATTATCATAATTTTACTGCCGATTTGAGTAATACCGGGCGAGGCTGGGTAATGGTTAATTCAAAAAAACTTGAGACCTCATCTTTAATCGAGGCAATGGAAAAAGGGGATTTTTATGCCTCCACGGGTATAACGATTAAAAAATATGTTGTTACAAAAAACCAAATCCGTGTTGAAGTTGAACCGGAACAAGGTGTACACTATGAAATTTTATTTTTAGGATATAAAGATGGAGGTGAAGCTGTAGAAACCTTAGAAAGAATAGAGGATACAAAAGGTTCTTATACCTTTCAAGACAATGATCTTTTTGTTCGAGTCAAAATAACATCTGATGCACTTAAGGAGAGCCCTCCAAATACGCAAGAGACCAAACAAGCTTGGACGCAACCCTTTTTGGTAAAGAACTAGTTTTCTTTTTCACATCATCGAATTCTACTTAAAACGTTAATTCCTTTCTTTCACTGACCTAACCTGAGATTCCTGTGTAGTGGTTTTAGGGGGTATTTGGGAAATTTTTGATTACGAATTTGTAAATCCAATCGCTTCTCTTACCTTAGGAGAAGTATTAACCATAAACCAATTAAAAATGAAAAATTATTTTTTAGCACTATTAGTATTCAGTACAATTTCATTAGAAGCGCAGTATTGTGTGTTTTTTGATCTTAAAGCTGAAAATCCAGAAATGGTTGTATCAACCATAACTGCTGCAATGAACACCGAGTGGGCCAAAAATATGCAGGCCACAAAGTCATTATTTGCCTATCTTCCAAATGGATCTACAAAGTCCACACATTCACTTCAGTTATGTTTTCCAAACGAGGAAGCTTTTGAAAAAGCTTTTATGTCTTACGGACAGTCAATGGAAGCAAGATTATTATTTGACGAAAGGCTACCTCAGTATTCTATAGATGTATCACAATCTATCAATACCCCGATTTGGTATAACGGACAAGATTGGGCAAATGACAATGTGTTTATGCTTTATCAAATGGAAGTAACCAACCCTTCTTTATACTTAAAAGAATTTAAAAGCTTTTCGCAAAAGATGGCAAAAAAATTAGGGTATGAAAACAATTCTTATGGTCTAGCTTTTCCAATTGTAGGGAAAAATGCTAATTTTTCTCATTTTGCATGGATCGGATCTCCTGATATAAAGACAGCGCTTTCAAATACAAAGAAAATGCTAAGCGATCCCTTATTTGCTGAGTTTTCAAGTAAAGTCTCTGGAATTAGAAAAGTAGTCAATTCAGTAATGTCAGTTCGTGTCATGGACTTTTAATAAAAATGTCTTTTGCCAATCAACCCTCCCACGAGGAGGGTTTTTCTTTTACATTCATTATCTATATCTTTAAAGTATTAACAACCATAAATCAATTAAAAATGAAAAATTTATTTAGTGTAATTTTTCTTTTTTTGATGTGTAGTTTAAATGCACAGAAAAAAAAGAACGGTGTCATCTACATTGAGCACCCACACATTCAGATCGTTGAAGCATTTAATGCGGCTTTCACGACTGGTGATTCAGAAACACTTAAAGGCCTTCTTGCGGAGGATTTTAAATGGTTCAAGCCCAGTGACAGAACTCCAAGGACTGTTGACCAATTGTTGGGCAGATCGAATTATTTAAGCAAGAATATTGCAAATTTTGAGATTAAACATTCAGGGGGTTCCTATCCCGATGTTTTGGAGTACAAGCAGGACAACCTCACAGATGTAAAAACATACGAGAGAATGACTGGCTATGATATTAACACGGGAGTAGATTTAAGGATGCCAAGGTATGCAACATTTAGAATAAATGACGATAGTAAAATCGTAGCCCTTTGGGTAAACGATGACCAGGTATTGTGGCAAAAAGCGTATGACGCCTATGACACACGAAAAAATGGTGAGATCTACAAAGACCACCCCTTTATTTCAAATATTCGTCTTTTGATTGCGAGTATGAAAGAAATGGATGTCGACAAAGTTCGTTCCTTTTACAGTGAAAATGCTCGGATTTACGATGTTATGAATTCAGGAGAGTTTGAGTTTTTAACTCTCGATGAAGAAATGGCGAACATGGAAAATGCTTTTAAAGCATTTGATATAGTCTATATACAAGAAATCGGGTATCCAGATGCTCTAGCGTATGAGGGGAGTAATGTGGTGATCCTCTCCTGGTGGAAGATGAGAATAAAAAATAAAAAATCAGGGAACGTAGCTACTGTCATGCAGCACATTCAACATACGTTGAATAAAGAAGGTAAAATTGTAAGAGAAGATTACTATTATAATCCAGCTCAATTTCCGAATTAAATTATTTATAACTATTTCTAACCCTCCCTTAGTGGAGGGTTTTCTTTTTCATTAATGAAGGCAAACAAAATTTTCTTTACTATTGTTGAACAAACGTACTATTTAAAAGGAGTCGTTTTAGGAATGGTTTGTGTTGGGAAATTTTAGACCTGTAAAATAGAAAACAAATAGCTCTAAACAAGAGTAGAAAAGAAAACTGAGTAACTACCCTTTTATGGAAAAAAATGTATTTGGAGAACCTCTTGAAGTTTGTTGTACAAAGCCGATGACCGGATATTTCAGAGACGGTCTTTGTAGGACAATTTCTGAAGACACAGGAACTCACACTGTTTGTGCAGTAATGCATGCTGATTTTTTAAAATTTACTGCTTCCAGAGGGAATGATCTCACTACCCCCATACCCTTTTATCAATTTCCAGGTTTATCTGAAGGGGACAAGTGGTGTTTGTGCGTTAGGAGATGGTTGGAAGCAGAAAAAGCAGGGAAAGCCCCAAAATTAATACTAGAGGCGACGCATGAAAAAACTTTGAAATATGCACCATTAGATTTATTGGTAGAGTATGCCTACAAATGACGACAAATTTCCAAATACTTGAGATGTTTGATATATAACTTATATTCTTTATCTTAGAGCTTATATTAATCATAAATCAATTAAAATGAAACAAGTAAAGTGCGCAGATTTAGGAAACGATTGTGATTTCGTTGCAAAAGGAACACTCGAGGAAGTGATGAGTCAGGTTGCAGATCATGCTACTGGAGTTCACAAAATGACAATTACAGATGATGTAGTCGCAGCAGTAAAAGGGGTAATGACTGATGTATAATCATTGTAATCTATCTATAAACTTAGCCCTCTCTAGCAGAGGGTTTTTCTTTTATATTAATGCCCCAACCCAAATCCTTCCTAATCTATCTATTTTATTGCCTCAACCTAAGATTCCTATGTAGTGTTTTTAGGAGGTTTGGTTTGGGGGAAGTTTTTTAATGTGTTGGGAAATAGGACTTATAGGTGTGCAGCTGTCCCATGCCCAAATGGCAAAGCGACTAAGAGGCACATAAAAACTTAAAGTTTCAATCCAGGATTAATCCATACACAGGGGGACGGGAACCAGCCTATGCTGGCGGACTTTTTATAGGACTACAGTCAAACGGAATCCTCACTATTTTTCTTGTGATTCCCTTATTTTATGGCTCCATTAAAACCCTTCTAGACACGGTATTGTTTAAGGTGCAAGTTTGGATTTATTTTTTACAAATAAATCAACCTGTAGCTAGTAAAATTAAAATAGTATATTTATTAAAAAGTTCAAAAACCTAGCTTATGATCCCTAATACCTCATTAGAAAGTTTAGAGCACTGGGAAGACGACCTTAAAAAACGCTATCCCAAGCCACATCAAAAACAAAAAGAAGACTACAGAAATTATGTTGACTCCCCAAGAGATCAACTGGTGAGGAATTTTTATAAAATAAATCATCAATACCAGACTTATGATTTTGTGGTTTCTAAGCAAGATGAATTCTTAAATCTAAACAAAAGTAAAATGTCAGTTTGGGATGCATTGGACTACCTGAACACCTTGGTAGATGACAGCGATCCTGACATTGAATTGGATCAATTGCAACACCTGCTCCAAACTTCAGAGGCAATACGACAGGATGGACATCCGGATTGGTTTGTATTGACAGGACTGCTTCATGATTTAGGGAAAGTACTTTGTCTTTATGGAGAGCCACAGTGGGCTGTAGTGGGCGATACGTATCCTGTAGGCTGCCAGTTCTCGGATAAAATTGTCTATTCAGAATTTTTTGCTGAGAATCCAGATTATTCTGATGAGCGTTACAACACCAAGCTGGGTATATATTCAGAAAATTGTGGTTTGGACCAGGTCAAAATGAGTTGGGGACACGATGAATACCTTTACCATGTGCTGAAGGACTACTTACCTAAACCTGCGCTTTACATTATTCGGTATCATTCCTTTTATGCCCAACACCGTGAAGATGCCTATTCTTATTTGATGAATAAGGAAGACCACGAAAACTTTAAATGGGTAAAGAAATTCAATCCCTACGATTTGTATTCCAAGGTCCCTATTCCCCCAGATGCGAAAGCATTAAAACCCTATTATGAAGATTTAATAGCCAAATACCTCCCTACTCAGCTCCATTTTTAATTTAATGTAAATGATTAAAATTGGCATAATTGGACTGGGTCGAATAGGGCAAGTACACTTGAAGAATATTCAACTCTTTAGCCCCCATGCCAAGGTTGTTGCGGTTTGCAGCGGAAGTCAAAAAAGTCTTCCTCTAGCAAAAAAATTCGGAGTTCAAAATTACTTTACTTCATTAGAGCAAATGTTAGCTGAGGTGGAAATGGATGCACTTGTTATTGCATCCCCTACTGGATTTCATTTCGATCACCTTAAACTCGCAATTGCTTCCAAGAAGCATATATTTTGTGAAAAACCAATTGATTTGTCCATTCAAAACATACAACTACTTAAAAAGCAATTGGATCAAACTTCATTGAAATTTATGGTTGGCTTTAACCGCAGGTACGATCCTAATATTTTAAAAATCAAAAAAGAACTCCAGGAGGATCGACTTGGGCGTGTTCAGTCTATAAAATTGATTAGCCGAGATCCAGGACCTCCCCCTATGGAATTTATTAAAACTTCAGGAGGTCTTTTTTTAGACATGGCGATACACGATTTTGACTTAGCCAGACACTTGATGGGCAGTGAAGTCACCGAAGTATATGCTACGGCCAGTATTTTCGGTAATTTACCTTTAGGGTCCGTGGGAGACGTGGATACAGCCGTTACCGTACTCAAATATAAAAACAAAGGCTTTGCAACCATCGAAAACAGTAGAAACAGTACTTTTGGATACGATCAACGGGTAGAAGTTTTTGGCGAACAAGGGATGTTATCTGCTTCCAACAAAGCCGATAATACCGTTTCTTTTTCTGATAATAAAGGTGTACATCATCCTATACCTGTCGGTTTTTTTATTGAACGCTATAAAGAATCCTACCTCAACATACTGGATTCTTTTGTCGAGTCTCTAGTAAAAAACGAAGATCCTGAACTCAACTTTTGGGATGGGCTTCAATCGGTAGCTATAAGTTTGGCTGCAAAGAAGTCAAGTGAAGAAAACCGGGTAGTATTACTTTCAGAAATCATATAGCAGATGTTTACACTTACTACTTTCCTAGCCTATACCGTATTTGTAGCGGTTTATGCATGGTTTAGACTCAGAAAGGAAAAGTTGACTTCAGAAGAGGGGTATTTTTTGGGAGGAAGAAGCTTGACGGGGATTGTCATTGCAGGTTCCATGTTGTTGACTAATATTTCAACCGAACATTTAATTGGGATGAACGGCTCTTCCTATAAAAACGGTTTTATTGTAATCGGTTGGGAGGTCACTTCAGCCTTAGCCTTAATTGCTGCCGCAGTCTATTTTATTCCAAAATATTTAAAAATGGGGTTGACAACGATTCCCCAGTATTTGGAAAATAGATTTGACGGTGTGTTGAGGTCTTATGTTGCATTCTTCTTGATGATTTCATTTGTGGTAACCCTTTTACCTATAGTGCTTTACACGGGAGCAATTAATTTGGAAAGCATCTTTACTATTTCTGAAGTTCTGAATGTTTCTAATGATACCGCTTTATTGATTACTGTAGTTGTAGTGGGCATGATAGGATCTCTCTACGCAATACTCGGAGGTTTGAAAGCCGTAGCTGTTTCAGACACCATCAATGGTTATGGACTTTTAATTGGGGGTTTGGCAGTACCTTTTTTGGCTTTGTTGAGCATTGGAGACGGCAATCCAATGGTAGGTTTGACAAAGGTTTTTAATCACGCACCGCAAAAGTTTAATGTTATCGGGGCAAAAGACTCTGTACTTCCTTTTGAAGTTTTATTTACTGGCCTAATTGTCAACCAATTGTATTTTTGGTGTATGAATCAAACCATTATTCAACGGGCTTTAGGAGCAAAAAATTTAAAAGAGGCTCAAAAAGGATTATTGTTTACAGGTTTGCTTAAACTATTGATTCCTCTAGTCATTATTTTACCCGGTGTTATCGGCTTTTATTATTTCGGAGAGTCACTTTACGAAAATCAAGATATGGTCTATCCTGAAATAATTAAGAAAGTCTTACCTGCAAGTTTTGTTGGAATTTTTGCCGCTGTAGTCATGGGTGCCGTACTCAGTACATTTAACAGTGTACTTAACAGCTCTGCAACTATTTTTAGTTTGGACTTATACAAAAGACATTTTAACCCAAAGGCTTCTGATAAAAACTTGGTTTTTGTAGGTAAGTTAACGTCTTGCGTGCTCGCAATTTTCGCCATTGCAGTGGCCCCTTTCGTGGCCAAAGCACCAGACGGTTTATACCAGTTGTTACAACAGTTAAATGGGATTTTCTTTATCCCCATAGCTTCGATTATGTTAGTAGGGTTTTTCACTACAAAGATTTCTGCTTTTGCAGCTAAGGTTGCTTTGTTCGTTGGGTTAAGCTTTTATCTACTAGCGAGTTTTGTATTTGACACGGGGATCCACTTTGTTCACATCTGGGGGATCGAGTTTGTTTTGAATTTGATTGTCATGTATCTTATCTCTTACTTCTATCCAGATAAAAAAGAATTTAGAATCAATGATTTAAAATTGGTTAAAATGGAAGAATGGAAATACACCAAATCTTTTTCAATCGTTCTTTGCTTGGTTACTTTGATTATTTACATCACCCTGGGTTCTCTTACTGCTTAATCTGTCTGGGATTGATTAACTAAAAAGAACTTAGCTGGAGCCCTTCGGAAAGGAAATGGACTACGACTCAGTTCTAATTTGAAAGACCGAATACCTCTTAAGTAACTTTAATTCAAAAATAGGGCATGGGTTTTAGAAAATGGTTTTTCTACCGAAACATGGGGATGGGATTTGATATGTAATCCATTCTCTCTATCTTGGTAGTATTATTAATCATAAATCAATTAAAATGAACGTTATTTTAAAAGTATCAATGGCGAACTACGACGCCTGGAAAGAAACATTTGACAAGCATACTGAGCGGGCTGCAGTTTGCGATGAATCCAAAACCACAGTGGGAAAAGTAGACGATACAAGTTGTATAGTTATGCTTTATGATGTCGATATGCAGGGAATGCAGGAGCTTATGGGTTCTGAATTTATGATCACATTATCAAAGGAAATGCAGATTGTCAATGAAGAAATGCATTCATTTGCGCCTCTTCAACCCTAAGTAAGCCAGTCGTTAATTTAATCGACTTTTAAGCTGCTGAAATTCACAAAATGAAAATTACTGATGAAGTAGTCGCAGCAGTGAAAGGTGTAATGACTGATGTTTAGTTAAGGCAATCTATCAATAATAACCCTCCCTAGTGGAGGGTTTTTCTTTTACAACAATGTTTTCAATCCAAACCCTTCCCAATCCATTGATATCATACTCTTAGCCTAAGGCTCAGTGTAGTATTTTTTAAAAATTTTGATTGAAAAACAGATGGGAAGAAATTGTATTTTGAGAGATCAATTCAATACGCATCATACCATTTAAAGTATTTTTGGACGATCATTTCTTTATTTAATTTGATGTAATTTAAAAATGCTTTTGCCACCGGGGACAGGTTTTTATCTTTGCGCCATACGATTCTCCATTGGGTAGTAATAGGTAAGTTTTTTTGTGGAATTATTTCTAGCTGTTGACTTTTTATCTCATTTTTCAATCCTATTATAGGCAATATAGATATTCCAATATTTGCTAAAACAGCTTGTTTTACAGCTTCATTAGATTCCAACTCAATTTTTTTCACTCCTTTCTTAAATTTATTAAAATAGCCTTCCATTACTAAACGCGTAGCGGAGCCATTTTCTCTAAAAATCAAGGGCTTGGAAATAAAGTTCTGCTTCGATAAACCAACGAGGTAGAGCTTATTTTCAATCAGTAACTCTTCATTAATTTCAATGTTATCAGGTAAGGTGGAGATAATCGCAAAATCGATTTTATTGTTTAAAAGCGATTCTACAACCATACTTTTGTTTGTAACATTTAAAGCAAGATCAATACCTTTATGTTGCTTTAGAAAATCACTTAAAAAAAAGGGAATGACATATTTTCCTGTAGAAGCAGAGGCAATTTTAAGTTTTCCTTTTAAAATATTATCATAGGCACTAGAAAGTATTTCTAGCTCATTGAGGTTATTCATACAGGACCCTACAATTTTTGCAATTTGTTTTCCAAATTCCGTGATGACGATTCCCCTGCCCTTATATTCATAAAGGGGAGTCTTGAACTGTTGCTGAAAGTTTTTTAACTGAATAGACACTGCGGGTTGTGTCATGAATAATTGATCAGCGGCTTTGGTAATACTTTTAGTTTCAAAAACTTTTTGAAAAACATGAAGTTGATTCAATGTATATTTCATAAATAATACTAATGATATGTATTTAATATATATATATAAAATTATGTAAATTAATTTCTAATTTTGACAAAAAAGAAAAATGAATCAAAAAATATTTACCATTACTGAAAACGGTTTAGACCAGGATCATCTCGGCCTATTGATAAACCACTTAATTGATGAAAACATAAATGCATATCAATTGCAACACCTTTCCAATTGGATAAAAAACCACAATGAGCCCACTGTTTTTAAGGATAAAAAAATAAAAGACTTAAAAACATTAAAAAAAGAGTTCACTACGTTTTTGGAAAATGAATTTTTTGAAGAGTTAAAGATTTCATTAGAATTCAAACTAAAGGATCAGTCCAAAGTAGCCTAACATTTGTTTAATTAGTTATTAAAATTGAGTTTGACTGACTGAGGAAACCCTCTCTCATGGGGGTTTTTTCATTTTTATAAAATCAAATGAAAATAGCTTCAAATGTTTACTTTTGCTCATTTTAAAAAAAAGCCATGAAAAACCCTTCTTCTGATGCTTGGAGTCGTTTTTTTAATCTTGTCAAATTAGAGAAAAAAGACATTCTTCAAATTTTTTATTATGCAATTTTTGCAGGCGCTTTATCCCTAACTCTTCCCTTGGGAGTACAAGCCATAATTAATTTAATACAAGGTGCTCAAATTTCTAGTTCGTGGGTCATTCTTGTAGTTTTAGTAACGCTAGGAGTAGGCTTTACCGGAACCCTTCAAATCATGCAGTTACGGATTATTGAAACGCTACAACAAAGGATTTTTACTCGTGCTAGTTTTGAGCTGAGCTACCGTTTCCCAAAATTAAAATTGGACCCTCTTCGGAAGTATTACTTGCCGGAACTCGCCAATCGATTTTTTGATACATTAAGTATTCAGAAAGGTCTGGCAAAAATTCTGATCGATGTCCCAGCAGCATTGATTCAAATTGTATTTACTGTAGTTCTTTTATCGTTTTATCACCCTTTCTTTATTCTGTTTGGTATGGGCCTTATCTTACTGATGTTTTTTGTTTTTCAGTACACTGTTCGTAGAGGATTGGAAACCTCTTTGGAAGAATCTAAACAGAAATATAGGGTAGCGCATTGGATTCAAGAAATTGCTCGTTCCATTATCAGCTTCAAACTATCCGCAAAGAATGATTTTGGTCTGAAAAAAAGCGATGGATTAGTCTCGGAGTACTTGAAAGCACGAGAAAATCATTTCCAGGTTATCAAGTTACAATACATCAAATTGATTGGTTTTAAAATTGCGATTACTGCAGGATTACTAATTATTGGGGGTGCACTCGTATTAAATCAGCAAATGAACATTGGTCAGTTTGTTGCCGCAGAAATTATTATCCTTTTAACTATTGCCTCTGTAGAAAAACTTATTGTAAGTCTAGAAACTTTATACGATATGCTCACCTCCATTGAAAAATTAGGTCTTGTTGTTGATCTAGGTACAGAAAAACAAGACGGTAAAGAGCTGGATTCTTCTGGGGATTTTACGATTGAATTAAAAGACATAACCTACTCAGTTCCTAATATTGACCAACCTATTCTTTCTGGTTTCAATTTAAAAATCAATCCCAAAGATAAAATTTTAATTCGCGGGGCTTCGGGTACTGGGAAATCAACCTTGCTCCGCCTGATTGCTGGAATCTTCACCCCTACTGAAGGGACTATTTTTGTGGGGCAGCATAATTTGAAAGCGTTAAATTTGAATCAATACAGATCTTTTTTAGGACTTTCTTTATCAGAGGAAACACCTTTTGAGGGAACGATTAAGGAGAACCTTACCTTTGGAGATACTTCAATTACAGAAGTTGCACTTCAAGATTTGATGCAAGCGCTAGGATTGGAAACGTTTGTCAAATCTCAGCCATTAGGCTTAGACAGTATTATTAATTCTGAAGGAAAATACATTTCCTATTCGGTGAGGAAAAAACTAATTTTAGCCCGTGCCCTATTACATCAACCCAAATGTCTGATTCTAGAAGACCCTTTGGACATTTTTACCCTCGAAGAAACCCAAAAGATTATCGATTATCTATGCCACGAAAAGCATTCTTGGTCTATAGTAGTGGTGAGCAACAATTCGTATTGGGAAACTAAATGCAAACAAATAATTGAACTTAAAAAGTAAAAATCAAAAAGCATCAAGATGTTAAACATTTCAAACAATCCGATTAAAAATTTTGATTTTAAGTCTTACAAATCAGGTCAGCTAATTTTTTCCATTTCTTATTTCCACCAACTGAATCGTTTTTTATTTGCCATATTTCTTGTCTTTCTGGTATTGTTGTTTTTGCCTTGGACACAAAACATTGTTGGAAAAGGATATGTGACAACACTTCAACCTGATAAGCGCCCCCAGAGTATACAGTCTCCCATTCCGGGTCGAATTGAAGCATGGTTTGTCCGGGAGGGGGATTTGGTGAACAAAGGAGATACACTTTTAAAAATCTCTGAGGTTAAAAGTGATTATTTCGATCCTGAGTTGTTACTTCGAACAGCACAGCAGCTTAAAGCAAAGGAAAAATCCGTGAAAGCCTATGCTGAAAAAAGAACTGCTTTAGAAGCGCAAATTATTGCTTTGGAGTTGGAAATGGAGTTAAAACTTTCTCAAGCTGAGAATAAACAGCAACAAATTTTGTTGTACGTTGAAAACGACAGTTTGAAATTAGAAGCTGCAAAAACGGATCGAAACATTGCGGAAATACGATTGAATAGAGTCAATTCATTAAGTAAACAAGGGCTAAAAGCCACCCGCGAGGTAGAAGAAAAACAGCTCAACCTTCGTAAAATAGAGGCTGCTTTTATTGGTGCTTCAAATAATTTTTTAAATGCAAAAAACGAGGTGCAAATTGCTTCTTCTGAAATAAAACGTCTCCAAGCTTCTTTTCAGGAAAAGCTTGCAAAGGTAAAATCAGAAAAAGCAACAGCAGCATCGCTCCAGTATGAGGCTGAAGGTGCGGTTGCCAAATTGAAAAACACCTTAGCCAATTATAAAAAAAGGCAAGCCTTACAATACATCACCGCACCCCAAAAAGGTTACATCAACAAGGCCTTAAAAGGGGGGTTAGGAGAGACCTTTAAAGAAGGGGACAAAATTGTGTCAATTATGCCTGAAGATTATCAAATTGCAGTAGAAACCTACATTCGACCAATAGATATGCCCTTATTAAAAGTTGGAGAATCTGCTCGGGTAGAATTTGATGGATGGCCTGCAATTGTCTTTAGCGGATGGCCCAATGCTTCTTATGGAACTTATGGAGCTAAAGTAGTAGCCATTGAAAATTATATTAGCGAAAATGATTTGTATCGTGTGTTATTAGCACCTGATCTAGAAGATAACCCGTGGCCTGAACAGGTACGGATTGGCTCGGGTGCGCGAACCATTGCTCTGCTAAGTAGAGTTCCTGTTTGGTATGAAATATGGCGGCAATTAAATGGTTTTCCACCTCAATATTATAACATGGAGGAAACTTTAAAGAACAATCTTTAATTTGAGAATCAGATTGTATTATGAAAAGAATAATTTACTTTTTCGTTTTCTTTTTCTCTGCCTCTTTTTTTTCTGTCTATGCACAGGAAAACCTTACGTTGGAAAATTTTATTGGCCTTGTAAAACGTTATCACCCTTTTGTAAAGCAAGCCCAACTTCGTCTCGATGCGAGTGAAGCGAAACTGTTGAAGCAACGCGGGGCATTTGACCCCAAACTGGTGTATGGACAAAGTGAAAAAAGATTTAATGGCTCTACCTATTATGAAAAGGAACAAACCCAACTCATTATTCCAACCTACTTTGGACTATCGCTAAAAGCTCAACTGCAACAAGCAGAAGGAAATTATTTAGATCCTGAAAATCAAATTGATGGAGGTCAATTATACGGGCTTGGTGCTTCTATTGATTTAGCTCGGGGACTATTGACAAATCCAAGACAAACCGCATTAAAGCAAGCTAAATTATTCACACAACAAGCCCAGGAGGAAAACTCACTCCAAGTGAACAAAATATTAGAAACAGCAAGTCATGCCTATCTAGAATGGTACAAGGCTTATAGAACCTATGAAATTTTTGATCAGTTTGTTGTCAATGCGGCTTTTCGATTTGAGGGAGTTAAAAAAAGAAGTGAAATAGGAGACTTGGCAGTCATAGATACTACTGAAGCTCGCATCACTTACAATCAAAGGTTGTTAGAAAGAGAAAACGCACAGTTGGAGTTGCAAAAAAAAGCCTTAGCAGCCTCAAATTTTTTGTGGATAGAGAATCAACCCATAGTCCTTACTGAATCCGTAAGTCCTAAATTTGATCAAGCCAATTTTTATTCACTTTTTGGAACGGATACCTTTGATATTGAAAATCACCCTAAAATCCGTGCATTAGCTTTAAAGCAAAGGCAATTGATTTTGGAAAAGCGATTGCAAAAAAACAATTTACTTCCAGAGGTGAACCTCAATTATCAATGGCTTTCAAATGCCAATCCGATTTCCCAGTTCAATTTTGCTTTGGACCCAGAAAATAATACTACTGGACTTCAGATCGCATTCCCACTTTTTCTTCGAAAAGAACGGGCCAATTTAAAATTAGCCACCCTTAAATCAAATGATATAGAGTGGGAGCAGGCACAAACTAAAGTAGCATTGGAAAATAAAATTCAAGCTCTTTTTATGCAGAAAGAACAACTTAAAAAGCAAGAAGTGATTGCAAATCAAATGGCAGAAGATTACCAGATGTTGTATGCAGGGGAGAAAAAAAAGTTTGAAGCAGGAGAAAGTTCTCTTTTTTTGGTAAATACTCGAGAATCTCAACTAATTGAAGCGGTTTTAAAGTCTATTTCCATTGAAGTTGCTCAAAGAAAAACAGAAATCATGTATCATTATGCGGTAACTTTTCCAGAAATTCAAACACAATAATTTTTTTGATTAATTCAAATAAGGTAGAGAAACGAATCAAGCCTTTTGTTGTTTTTATTTATAAAGACATCACCTCTGTATAAAACACCTCTGTAACTCGAAACCAATAACCATTTTCTTCGTGTAAACTTCCATCTCCTTTTCCATTATAAGAATGGTATTTCTCGATATGATTTTTAAATGCCTGTACGTCTGGGATGGTGTACATTTTGCCGTAGTCGTCTTTTATTTGGACCAATGTTAGGAAATTATAATTTTATATACTCTACAAGTATTTGTACCAATCTCTGTAAAGCAAATATATATAGGGTTTAAGGTGATATATTTAATTTGAAATGGGCACAGGGTGGGCACAAACTGACATAATAGATAGTTCTTAATGGAAAATATAAGAATAATTTGGACACTTTGAACAGTGGTTTTTGACGCTGTTGGAATATAAACCCTTAAACTTCTCAAGCACTCCTATTCCATGAACAGGGGCATGGGTTTTAGAAAACGGTTTTTTATTTGGAGGTCTTAGCTTAAAATAAGATATAATCTGAATCTTCTGTAAATCTGTTACGGTTACACTTAAAGAATCACAAATCCCAGAACTTAGAGAAGATGATATGACTGGGGTTTAAGGACAAGTCCCCCAGACAGGTTTTTTAAAGTTTGTTAGGGAAGAAGTTGCAAATCCAGCTGGTTCAGAGGAAATATTGGTAACACACCAGCCTGAAAGGTCTTGATTGAATGCATCAGCAGCCCAAAACATTCGTTCCATACTAGTTACTTTAGAAGTATCCCAACTGCCTATGTCTTGATTGAATGACGATGCTTCATAAAACATACCAACCATATCAGTCACACTTGAAGTATTCCAGTTACTAATATCTTGATTGAATGATAATGCTTCATAAAACATACTTGACATATCAGTCACACTTGAAGTATCCCAATTACCAATTTCTTGATTAAATGCTGTTGCATTTTCAAATATACTATTCATTGAAGTAACACTTGAAGTATCCCAAAAATTAATGTCAGAGTTAAACGATGAATTATCTTTAAATAGTCCGCTCATATTATTTACAAATGTTGTACATAGGTTAACATTAGCGTTTGCTATTTGAGCATCAATAGTTGAATCATCGACAACAGTATAGCTTACTCCATTAAGTTCATATTCATTCCCAACTAAAGCAAAATCATATGCTTTTATTGTAATTCCATTAGAGTCTAAATAAATAGGAAATACGGGCTCTGTTGTTGTAGTTAGAGTTTCTTCATCTGGAGAACAAGACACGGTTGACGAAATAAACAGTAAAACAAGAAGTAGCTTTTTCATTTGTTTGATTGTTTGTTACAAGATAGAAATTTTACAAATATTGTAAATTATGATTCTTAATTATTCAATTTGGAAACTAGAATTAAAAACTGGTTTAGAGTCATTAAAAATTGTAATGTAGACGACACCTAGAAAATGGGATGGGCTAAAGCTATTGTTGAATGTTGTTTTGAACATTTCAAGAATATTTTTAATAAGGAAGTTATCTTATTTATCCCCTGTTCAATAATGGCAATATTTTTTGCTTGGTTTTTAACGATAAAATTAAAGCTCAATAAAGTCTACTGTCACTTTTGTAAACCTTTTACAATTTACAATTCACACCAATGGATACAATCTAAATCCTCACTAATCCTTTGATATCATTGACTTAAGATAAGATTTCCGTGTAGTTGTTTTAGGGGGGAGTTGTTTGGGGGAAGTTTGTAGTGTGTTTTGAAATAAATCCCATTCTTTATATCTTCGAGTTATTATTAACCATAAATCAATTATTATGAATATTAAAACAGGATGCGTTGGTTTTCATATTGCTTTTTCAATACCAGAGAAGGAGGTTCAAAGAATGGAATCCTTTATAGAAACCCATGAAAAATTTATGAGAGAAACACACCATATTGAAGGTGAGGTGGAGCCTATAATTTTGTGCTACGCTATATTAAAATCTCCAGAGTTGAATAACCCATTAGATCCATCCAGTGGCGAGACTGGAAACACACTCTACGGTATTACAGAAATTTATCAAGGACCCGAAGGAGCTGGGGCACATATGGAATTAGGGCAACAAAGAGAGGAAATGTTTTCAGAATTAGTTGCTTTAACGACTGAATATTGTGTTTCAGGAATACTTGGTGCTCCTGTAATTAAAGCAATGCAATAGAAATTTGCATCAAATAGAAGCCCTCCCAAGTGGAGGGTTTTTCTTTTACACTAATGCCTTCAATACAAATCCCTTCTAATCCATTGATATTATTGCCTAAAGCTAAGATTTACTTACTACAAAACGGGGGTTGTTTGTTGAGGGTTTGTGTGGATACGTGATGAATCTTAGTTTTTATCCAAAAACGTCGAAAATTGATCAAAAACGACAAAAAAAAGTCAAAAATGAACCAAAAAGAATCAAAAATGGCTAAAATCGATCAAAAATTAAGTTTTTTTTAATTTGTGAATTAAAGAGACATTACATATTTATAAAACACCTATGTAACTCGAAACCAATAACCATTTTCTTCGTGTAAACTTCCATCTCCTTTTCCATTATAAGAATGGTATTTCTCGATATGATTTTTAAATGCCTGTACGCCTGGGATGGTGTACATTTTGCCGTAGTCGTCTTTTATTTGGACCAATGTTAGGAAATTATAATTTTATATACTCTACAACGATTTGACCCAAGTTCCAGCTGGGGATATAATACGTAAACGGACTGTGTAGCAGGACTTCGTCGAAAATACGTTGTTGTAACACGGTAGAATTTCCCGTGATGATCGTCAATGAAAAAGCGCCCTGTTCTTTTACTTCGGCAAGGGTTTCATGCACCTTTTCAAGGGCTTCTTTGTGTCGGATGCCGTGGAGGTCAATACTTTGGATAGCAACTTTTTTTTAGTTATTCTTCAAAAATAATTAAAAAAAGCACGCTAGTTCTGGATTGTAGAAAGATAACGGTCAATATGCATTTGGTCTAAAGAATCCGAATCTCCGTACTGTTTTCTAAGTTCTGAAAGTCGTAGATGAAGGTTTTCTTGTATTTCTTTGTACTCCGGATCGTCGTAGCGATTGTACATCTCTGAAGGATCTTTTTCTAAATCGTACAATTCCCATTCATCAATATCGTAATAGAAATGCATGAGTTTGTAGCGTTCCGTCCGAACTCCGTAATGCCTTTTGACCATATGAACAGAGGGATATTCGTAATACGTGTAATAAATCGCATCTCGCCATTGTGATGTTTTTTGATTAACCACATCGCGAAAAGATTCCCCCTGAATATCTTCGGGTACAGGAATACCCGCATAATCCAAAAAGGTAGGAGCAAAGTCTAAGTTTTGAATCATCTGATCTATTTTGACACCTGCTTTAATTTCTTTGGGATAGCGCATCAAAAGGGGAGTACGAAGCGATTCTTCGTACATAAAACGCTTGTCAAACCAACCGTGTTCCCCCAGATAAAACCCCTGGTCAGAGGTATAAACAACAATGGTGTTTTCTGTAAGTCCCTCTTGGTCGAGGTAGTCCAAAACTTCACCCACGCCGTCATCTACGGATTGGATGGTACGCAGGTAATCTTTCAAATACCGATTGAATTTCCACAACGCCAATTCTTTTCCCTTTAGATTTTGCGCTTTCATCGCTTCATTTTTTGGAGTATAGGCTTTAAGCCAAGCTTCTTTTTGTTCTGGGGTAAAGCGTTTCAATTGATTTTCAAGACGGGTAGTTCTTCCGTTGGGATCGGTTAGCAATTTAAAATCATGTCCCCATCTTCCGTGCCCTCCATAGCCATAGGTGTTTTCAATTTGTTCATCTGTAGCTGCAATCAACATCTCTTGGGTTTTGGCTGCAGTTCCTCTGTTTTCGTAGGTATCAAAAAAATTGGCGGGTGGATCAAAGGTCTTATCGTCAAAAAGGGTGAGGTATTTTTCTTCGGGCTGCCAATTTCTGTGTGGTGCCTTTTGGTGGTAGAGCAATAGAAAGGGTTTGTTTTTATCGCGTTTCGTTTTGAGCCAGTCCAATGCCAAATCTGTGGTGATACTTGTGACATAACCTTGAATCCGCTCCGTGATTCCGTTGATGATAAAGTCAGGATTGTAATAATGTCCTTGCCCAGGTAGAACCGCAGAATAATCAAACCCTTGTGGCAAACCGCGCAAATGAATTTTCCCGACCAATGCGGTTTGGTAACCTCCCTTTTGAAGCTGTTTTGCAAAGCTGTCTTGATCCCAATTAAAGTCTTGGATGTTATCTACTTTTCCGTTTATAAAACTGTGCTTCCCGGTCAACATCACCGCTCTACTGGGGGCACAAATGGAGTTGGTCACAAAGGCTTTTTCAAACAAAGCTCCTTCGGTTGCGATTCGATCAATATTGGGGGTATGGTTTAATCCCTGACCATAGGCACTGACCGCCTGAAAAGCATGGTCATCGGACATGATGAACACTATGTTGGGCGGGGTCTCTTTGGGCGCTAAACAAGAGAAAAAAAGTAGGCTGGAGAGTACACCAAAAATAAGTGGTTTCATAAGAATGAACTTTGACGTTTTTTTAAAGATACACAATTCTAAAAAATCAATTCTGATATCCGAAACGCTTCAGTTGTTGGCTGTTGGAACGCCAATTTTTAGAAACCTTGACATAGAGTTCCAAATGAATTTTTTTTCCAAAGAAATTTTGTAAGGATTTTCGCGCACCAATTCCTACCTGTTTTAGCGCATTTCCTTTATGACCAATTAAAATCCCTTTTTGGGTTTCCCGCTCAACTAGTATAACAGATCGGATTTTAATGATTTTTGGACTTTCGTGAAATTCCTCTGTGCTGACTTCTACCGAATAGGGGATTTCCTTCTCATAGCGTTGAAGGATTTGTTCTCGGATGGATTCATTAACAAAAAAACGCTCGGGCTTGTCCGTGAGTTGGTCTTTGGGAAAGTAGGGTGGAGAAAGCGGAAGCAATTCGATCATCAGTTCCAACAACTCTGGAATAAAAAAACCGGTGAGCGCAGAAATAGG
>Ga0209654_1000815_pt1 | contig 28216 bp, 29 predicted proteins | sample SaaInl1SG_22_DNA_FD_184646 | JGI IMG/M metagenome (GOLD analysis project Ga0209654, IMG submission 184646) | Marine microbial communities from expanding oxygen minimum zones in the Saanich Inlet - ESP_161SG_22_DNA (SPAdes) (version 2) | ecosystem: Environmental > Aquatic > Marine > Intertidal... | reverse complement strand
AGGCTTTTTTTCTCGAAATCATAAGGCCGTTTTTACGCACCACGACAGTTTCTTTCACGCACACTTTATTTCCGATGATCGTAAAGTGTTAGGCCATATCGACGAAACCGATTTTAATTCTTCAAAAGTAACCTTGAAAGTTTCAAAGTAATTTTATCTTGGGTGAAGAGGAGTTAAAATTCAAACACCTGAACCTTTCATAACAAGAGTCATCAAATTATGAGTATCAATTAAATCTTTTGGTGTAATACTGATGTTCGATATTTCCAATGAGTTATCTACAAAGAAGCTTCTAGAGAAATCAAGGAGCTTTTATATTTTTTATAAAGTGAAGCTTGCTTCGTCTTTGTAGATTAAATAAAAGATGTATTGCATAGCAATTGAAGCTTCTTTGGACCGATAACCTTTTTTTCATTCTGAAATGAAATGCAGAAATGAATTCAACTCCCGATACAAGACTTAAGGTCAATATTATCAACGGATTGTTTACAAACAATCCGTTTTTTATGTCTTTAAGTTTCTTATTTTTACGTACATAAACGTTTTCCCATGAAATTGAATTATTCACGATAACATTAAACTATAAACGTATATTTTACGTTTAAAAATATTATATTAGCAAAAAATTTAACGAACAGAAGGAGTCTAATATAAAATACGTTTGAATAGGTTTAATAATGAAAGGAATGCTTTTAAGTGATCTATAAAAATAAATAGTATATGAGTGTAAGTTTATTAGACATGACCAAAGTGTATATTGGACAAGAAAAAATTCTTGTGGCAGTAGATTGTATTGTTTTTGGTTTTGATTCTAAAGAAATAAAACTCTTATTATTTAAGAGAAAACGAGAGCCGCACATAGGAGAATGGTCTTTAATTGGATCATTTATCAAAAGTGATAAAAGTCTAGAAGAATCTGCGCAAGCAGTTTTACAAGAATCAACAGGATTAAAAAATGTTTTTTTTGAAGAATTAAAAACATTTAGTGCTGTAGATAGAGATTCAGGAGGAAGAGTCATTTCAGTAGCTTATTTTAGTTTAATCAGATTGGATGAACTGAATTTAGATTCTGTAGAAAACTACAATGCTAGATGGTTTAGTCTCAATGAAATTCCAGATTTAATTTTAGATCACGATCAAATGGTGAAATTTGCCATTGAAAAATTAAAAATTAAAATTAGAAGAAAACCTGTAGGTTTTAATTTACTTCCAGAAAAGTTTACCCTTCCTCAAATTCAAATACTTTATGAAAGTATTTATCAAAGAGAAATCGATAGTAGGAACTTTAGAAAGAAATTGTTGTCTTTTGATATTTTAACTAGAACTGAAGAAAAAGACAAATCAACTTCTAAAAAAGGGGCTTATCTCTACAAGTTTAATAAAGATAAGTTTGACGAATTTGTAGCCAAAGGGTACAATTTTGAACTGTAATAACTAACCATATTTTTTTCTTTATAAGTGTTTGAAAATAAAATCATAAGTAGCCAGACTCCATTAGCTAAAACATCACAGGCTAATTTTAGAGCTAGTATTAAAAACAAAAAGATTAAAACTTTTTTGTTGGTAAATAGAAATGGTTTAGAACTTTGTATTACAAATCATGGTTTAAGAGTTATTTCACTGCTAACACCTGATAAGAATAATAATTTTGACGATATAGTTTTAGGATTTAATTCAATTGAAGATTATAAAACTAAAGAAGGAAAGTATTTTGGGTCTATTGTTGGTCAATATGCAAATCGAATTAAAAATGGCAGCTTTTATTATGATAAAAAAGAATATCATTTAGATAAAAATGAAGGTAAAAATCATATTCATGGAGGTGAATTAGGATTTAATGATATTGTCTGGAATGTTATTCAAATAAATAATAAGTCAATAGAGTTTCAATCTTTTTTCTCTGACGGACAAAATGGTTATCCTGGAAATTTAGATGTTAGAGTTACTTATACTTTAACTGATCAAAATGAATTTAAGATAGACTACAAAGCAACAACTGATAAAACAACGATCCTTAATCTTTCACATCATTCTTATTTTAACCTAAAAGGCGAAGGTAGAGGTAGTGTTAAAGATCATATTTTAATCATTAACGCAGATTATTTTACGCCAACCACAGACGAAATGATTCCTGATGGTACTATTAAATCAGTACTAGATTCTCCTTTTGATTTTAGAGAACCTAAAACAATAGCAGAAAATATGATTATAAAAAGCTACCAAATAGAAAAAGCGAAAGGATTTGATCATAACTATGTTATAAAGCAACCGATTAAAAATAGAAATGGACTCACATTTACTGCTAGAGTTTATGAAAAGATAAGCGGCAGGGTTTTAGAAGTGTATACAAGTGAACCCGGTGTTCAGTTTTATACAGGAAACTTTTTAAGTGGATCTCTTATTGGGAAAAGTAATGAATATTATTATCCATATGCTGGATTTTGCCTAGAAACACAACACTACCCAAACTCTCCAAATATTCCCGAATTTCCAAGCACATTTTTACATCCTAACGAAACATACAATTCAACAACAGTTTATAAGTTTTCAACAATTAAATAAAAAAATTATGCAAATATTAGCATTTATAGGTTTTACTGCTCTAGTAGCAATTATTTCGTATTATAAAACAAGAAACACCAAAGAATCCTCTTCCGACGGTTATTTTTTAGGAGGACGAAGTTTAACGGCAGGAGTAATCGCTGGTTCTTTGTTACTTACCAATTTATCTACTGAGCAAATTGTAGGTTTAAACGGTTCTTCTTATGAAAGCGGTTTGTCAGTAATGGTTTGGGAAACTTTAGCAGCTATTGCAATGGTGGTAACTGCCATGTTTTTATTGCCAAGATATTTAAAAGGTGGCCTTACAACTGTTCCAGGCTTTTTAGCCAGAAGATTTGACATCACTACTAAAACACTTACTTCCATATTATTTTTATCTGGTTATGTAGTGGTTTTGTTACCGGTAATTTTATACTCAGGTTCTTTAGCTATTAGCGGAATGTTTAATATTCCTGAACTTTTAGGAGTATCACATACTCAATCTATTTGGATTTGTGTTTGGGGAATAGGAATTGTCGGTTCTATTTACGCAGTTTTTGGAGGATTAAAAGCAGTGGCAGTATCAGATTCTATAAATGCAGTTGGCTTATTAATTGGAGGAATTCTAATTCCGATTTTTGGTTTAATGATGATTGGTGATGGAAGTATGATGGACGGATTATCAATTTTAACAACTGAAAATCCAGATAAATTTAAATCGATGGGTAGTCCAACGGATCCAGTACCATTTTATACCATTTTTACTGGGATGATGTTGGTGCAATTATTTTACTGGGGAACCAATCAGCAAATTATTCAAAGAGCGCTTGGAGCAAAAGATTTAAAAGAAGGTCAAAAAGGATTGTTATTAGCTTCTTTTATCAAAATACTAGGACCCATTATTGTTGTCTTACCGGGTTTAATCGCATTTCATTTATTTGAAGGTAATTTAGAAAATGCCGATAGCGCTTATCCAATGTTGGTTAATAAAGTATTACCAAAGGCTTGGGTTGGTTTCTTTGCAGCAGTATTGTTTGGAGCCATTTTAAGTTCGTTTAATAGTGTCTTAAATAGTTCGGTTACACTTTTTGGAATCGATGTTTACAAACAGCATATTAATAAAGATGCAGATGAAAAAACCGTAGTGAAATACGGAAAAACATTTGGAATTTTCTTAGCCATCGCATCTATGTTTATTGCGCCATTAATAGCAAATGCAGAAAGTCTATTTGATTATTTACAAGAAATCAATGGTATCTATAGTATCCCAATTTTAACCATTATTGTGGTTGGATATCTTACTAAAAGAGTTCCTGCGATTGCCGCAAAAGTAGGATTGATATCTGGATGTTTATTATATATCGTTAGTCAATTTTTTCTACAACCTTATTTTATTGAAAACGCACTTTCAAAAGCCAAAGCATCGGGAATTGTAGATCAAGTAGCTTTAAAATTAATTGAAGTTGAAGCGTATCCTCATTATTTAGATGTGATGGCAATTCTTTTTATAATGAACATTATTATCATGTTAATTATTGGGAAATTTAAACCTAGATCAGAAGCTTATGTACAAACATTTACAAAACAAGTAGATATTACACCTTGGAAATATGCAGTTCCAGTTGGTATTTCAATCTGTGTCATTGTAATTTCTGTTTATTACTATTTTGCTTAATATGGATATCTCTTTAATAAATAAAATAAAAAGTAGTTTTAAAATTGAATTTAACACAGATCCTTTGATGGTGTTTTCTCCTGGAAGAATTAACTTAATCGGTGAACATGTAGATTATAATGATGGATTAGTATTTCCAGCAGCAATTGATAAAGGAATTGTTTTAGCAATACAAAAAAACATAGAAAACCAATGTACAGCAATCGCAAATGATTTTGAAGAATCGTTTCATTTTCAGCTATCGGGATTAAAACCATTAGCCAATGGAGGGTGGAGAAATTACTTGATAGGAATTGTTTCAGAGTTACAAAAAATGGGATGTAAACTAACACCTTTTAAAATTATTTTTGGTGGTAACGTTCCTTCAGGTGCAGGTCTTTCATCATCTGCAGCGTTAGAAAACGCAGTTGTTTTTGGATTGAATGAGCTGTTTGATTTACAGCTCTCAAAAAAACAAATGATTCTTATATCACAAAAAGCAGAACACGATTATGTGGGTGTAAAATGTGGAATTATGGATCAATATGCTAGTATGTTTGGAGAAGAAAATCACTTTCATTTATTAGACACACGGTCTTTAAAATCGAAAGCTTTTCACATAGATCTTAGAGGATTTGATTTAATTTTAATCAATTCCAATGTGCAACATAATCTATCTGACAGCACCTACAATAAAAGAAGAACTCTGTGTGAAAATGTTTCTAGATCACTTCAAAAAGAAGCTTTACGAGATGTTAGTGTCAAAGAATTGGAGACCATCAAACATACTATTTCTAAAGAAGATTATCAGAAAGTATTGTATGTCGTAGAAGAAATAGAACGCGCAAAAAAAGCAGCTGAGGTGATTAATAAAAATGATATTGTTGAACTTGGAAAACTACTTTTTGAAACTCATAAAGGTCTGTCTGAACAATACGAAGTAAGTTGTGAAGAATTAGATTTCTTGGTTGATTTGGCAAAAAAATCAACAGCCGTTTTAGGAGCTAGAATGATGGGAGGTGGTTTTGGTGGATGTATAATTAACATTATCAAAAAAATAGCAGCAGATGATTTTCTAGAACAAACAAAAAAAGCATATAAAAATAAATTCGGCTACGATTGTACAGTAATTAAAGTAAAACTATCAAACGGAACTCAACTCATTAATGAATGAATATGAATTTACAAGATTATTCTCACAAACGATACAATATCTTAACTGGTGAATGGGTATTAGTATCACCTCATAGAGCTAAAAGACCATGGCAAGGGCAAGAAGAAGAAGTGGTTTTAGAAAAACGTCATTCTCATGATGCTAGTTGTTATTTATGTGCCAAGAATACACGGATTAATGGTGAGGTAAATCCAGACTATAAAGATGTTTTTGTATTTACAAATGATTTTGCTGCACTGCAAAAATCATCACCTGATTTTTCTGAAAACAATGGTTTATTGCAAGCAGAAAGTGAAAAAGGTATTTGCAAAGTAATTTGTTTTAGTCCAGATCATTCCAAAAGTTTAGCAGATATGGAAGCCTCAGAAATCACAAATGTGGTAAAGGCTTGGAAATACGAATACGAACTTTTAGGAAGTCAAGACTTTATCAATTATGTTCAGATTTTCGAAAATAAAGGAGCTGTGATGGGTTGTAGTAATCCACATCCTCATGGTCAGATATGGAGTCAGTCATCGTTACCAAATGAAGTCAAGAAAAAAGATACAAAGCAACGAGAATATTTTGCTGAACACAAAAAATCACTTTTAGGAACTTATTTACAACAAGAACTTGAAGTTCAAGAGCGAATTATTTATGAGAATTCTAACTTTGTGGTTTTGGTGCCTTTTTGGGCTGTTTGGCCATATGAAACAATGATTGTTCCCAAAAAGCACTTACAACATATTGGACTTTTAAACGAAAGTCAAGCGAATGACTTTGCAACTGCTATTGCGACCATTACAGAAGCTTATGACCAACTTTTTAATTGTTCATTTCCGTATTCATCAGGAATTCATCAAGCACCAACAAATAGAAAAGACAATTCGCATTGGCATTTTCACATGAGTTTTTACCCGCCACTTTTAAGAAGTGCAAGTGTTAAAAAATTCATGGTAGGTTATGAAATGTTTGGCTCACCTCAAAGAGATATCACAGCTGAACAAGCAGTAGAAAGACTAAAAAAAATTATAAATCTGCGTACATGTTTCCGTACATGATTTTAAAGATATACATAGTAAAAAGAGGTGTTTTTGAATGTTTTCTCAAACTCATAACCCGAAGATCGTTGGTTCGAGTCCAACTTCCACTACAAAGAAGCTCCTTGAGAAATCAAGGAGCTTTTTATTTTTCATAAAGTGAAGATTGCTTCGTCTTAGGAGGTTAAATAAAAGATGTATTGCATAGCAATTGAAGCTTCTTTCATTTGATTTAGTTAACATTTTATAATGTTTACTTTTTTATAACAATAGACAATAATTTTATTATTTTTTAGTTTAAATGTTGATGTTAAATTGTATAGTCGTTTTGCGCTATTTAAGATAAAAACAATATATTTGGCATCCTTAATTATGATAACTTTCATGAAGCTATTTAAAAAGCTAATTTATTGTTTTGTTTCTATCTTCTTTGTAGTTGAATTAACTGCTCAAGAAACATTGCCTATTTATTCTGATTATTTATCTGACAATGTCTATTTAGTGCATCCAGCAGCAGCAGGTATTGGAAATACAGGAAAACTACGTTTTACAGCTCGACAGCAATGGGCTGGAATTAAAGATGCACCTACTTTACAAACATTAAGTTTTCATAATCGTTTTGGAGAGAAAGCTGCATTTGGGTTTATACTATTTAACGACAGTAATGGATTTCATTCACAGAAAGGTGTACAAGGAACCTATGCATATCATATAGATATTAATAGGGGGTCTTTTATGAATCAAATTTCATTTGGACTTTCGTTAACAGCAGTTCAAAATCAAGTAGATCAATCTCAGTTTTTTGGCGATCCAACGGTTGCACAACTAATACAAAGTGATAGTTATTTTAATGCTGACTTTAGTATTGGATATCATAAATCAGGGTTTTCTTCTTACTTAACGATTAAGAATTTGCTTTTATCTGCTAAAAATAATTTAAACAATAATCTTGAACCATTAGATTTAAGAAACTATGTTTTTTCATTTAGTTACTACTTTGGTCAAAAAAGAATGATTCAATATGAGCCTTCAATTATGATTCAACTTAGAGAATCAACAGGAGAAAGAATTGTTGATTTTAATATGAAAGCTTATAAAGACTTTAACAATACCCAATTGTGGGCAGCTTTGTCTTACAGAAGAAGTTTTGATGCAAATCCTATTGAAGACTTAACTTATATTACACCAATTATAGGTGTTAATTATAATAAGTGGATGTTCTCGTATACATATTCAAAACAAGTAAATGAAATTGTATTAACTGATGGTGGTTTTCATCAAGTATCCGTTGGTGTTAATCTCTTTACAAGAAGACCTAGAGCTTCTGCTTGTCCTAACTTAAATGCCGCTTTTTAGAAATCTTTTTCTATGATTTCTAGCTTTCTATTGTTTAATAATTTTGATAAAACAATTGTACTTTTGTTAGTGTAAAACTGATGGGTAGTTTTATGATTTCCTTTAGTGTTTAATAGACTAAAGCTTTCTAAAACATTTTTTGTTTGTTTGGCTACGGCAGAGCCAGAATCAATTATTTCTACGGAATCACCAATAATTTTTTTGATTTGAGGGATTAAATAAGGGTAATGAGTACATCCTAAAACCAGGGCATCAATATTTTCTTTCATCATAGGATTTAAATATTTTTTTAAAAGCACTTCTATTTCCTTAGAATTTATTTTCCCATCTTCAATAAGGTATACCAATCCTTCACCAACTTGTTCAAGAATTTTTATGGAGACATCAATTGAAGCTGATGTTTTTTCAAAAAGCTCACTATTTAAAGTTCCTTGCGTGGCTAGGATTCCAATTTTTTTAGTTTTAGTAACTAGTCCTGCAGGTTTAATTGCCGGCTCAATACCTATAAAAGGAACGGTATATTTTTCTCGTAAGAAAGCAATTGCATTAGTGGTTGCTGTATTACAGGCGACAACAATAATTTTAGCATTTTTATTGAGTAGGAATTCTGTGTTTTTAATACTGAATTGAATAATCTCTTCTTTTGTTTTCTCACCATAGGGAGCGTTTTTACTATCCGCTAAATAGATTGTGTGTTCATTTGGTAAAAGTTGATGTACCTCTTTCCAAATAGATGTTCCGCCTACTCCTGAGTCAAAGAAACCAATAGGATTGTTTTGTGAAGATATCATGTATTGTAAAAATAAAAAATCCTGCTATATAAGCAGGATTTTTATTCAATTAAAAATTGTGTATTTATTTTTGAGCTGCTGGTTGGGGCTGCTTTTGATTAGGTAACAAGCCTAATTTTACTTTTAAATCTTCATAGATGTCTGTCCCATCTGCAACTAAGAGACCTTTTCCTGCAGACCCATCTAATATGTATAACAAACCTTTTGCTTTAGCAACCTCTTTAATGGCCTTTTCTGCTTTTTGTAGAATAGGAATTAATTTGGTTTGCTGTCTTTGTTGAATGTCTTGTCCTGCTGCTTGTTCCGCTTGCTGAATTCTGTTTCTTTCACCTTGAATTTCTTCAGCTCTTTGCTTATTTACATCATCTGTTTGAGATGCTTGCTCAGCAGAGTATTTTTTATACTTAGCTTCAAACTTTTTAGCCATTCCGGTGATATCATCTTTGTAAGTCTTCGAAATTTTTTCAATTTCAGTCTGTAATGCTCTTGTTTCCGGCATATTTGCAATTACTCTTTCAAGATTTACATGACCTACTTTTTGTGCATTTGCGACTCCACTCATTCCTAATGCTAAAAAAGCAACGATTAGTAAACTCTTCAATTTTCTCATTTTATTTAATTTAATTATTATCCTCTTCTTTTTTGTTTTCTTCTTTCTTCTTCCTAGCAGCTTCTTTCTTTTCTTTTAATATTTTTCTTTTTTCAGCGATGTCTGCTAACTTCTTTTTTCTCGCTTCATCAATTTTCTTTTTTCTTGCAATTCTGTCTGCTTCTTTTTTATTTTTTGCGGCTTCTCTCGCTGCAATTGCATTTTTTTGTTTGACAGACAATTCTTTGTTTGGAGCTGTTTTTTTAGCTCTTTTAGCCTTGTTTTCTTTTAGCTTTCGATCTCTAACAATGTCGTTTAAAACGAGTTCGCTAATATCGTATTTTTTATTGGAATACAACATAACTAAATCGCTAGATTTATCAAAAACAAAATCATATTTCCTTCTAGCAACAATATCCTGTATAGAGTTGTATACTTGGTCTTGTACTGGTTTTACTAATTGTTTTCTCAGTAAAAACATATCTCCATTTGGGCCAAAATATAACGATTCTAATCTCCTTAATTCTTGTTGTTTTAAAGTGATTTCGTCTTCTTTATCTTGTATAAGATCGTTTGTTAATATGGCTCTTTCGTTTGCTAAATCTGTTTTTAACTTTTCTATATATCTTGTTAGTTTGTCTAACTCAGATCTCCATTTAGTTACTTTAGAATCTAGTGTGTTTTGAGCTTCTAGATATTCTGGAACATTTTCCAAAATATACTCCATATCTATGTAAGCGATTCTTTGTGCTTTTTGAGCTGTAACCAAAACGGTACAGAAAATAAAAATAGATAAAGAGATTTTCAACTTCATACTACTATGCTTTGAAAATGTCATGCCAAAAAATTAAAATTAGTTCCCCTTTTTGTTAAAACTGCTGTCCAATGATAAAGTGAGTTTGCCATCCAGATTTAATATTGGTACCTGGCAATGGATCAAATCCATGAGCAAAATCAATCCCTAACAATCCAAATGCAGGCATAAATATACGAACACCCAGTCCAGCAGACCTTTTTAAATTAAACGGATTAAAGGTACTAAAATTGTCATAAGAATTACCTGCTTCTAAAAAACCTAAAGTATAAATAGATGCAGATGGTTTATCTGTTATTGAATATCTTAGTTCTAAAGTGAATTTATTATAGATGGTTCCTCCTTCAATAGATGACAATCTATTGTTTTCATAACCTCTTAACCCTACATTTTCTCTTCCATCTAGTTGAAATTGTGCAATTCCATCACCACCAACAAAGTAACGCTCAAAAGGAGTGCTTCCTAGTTCTTCATTATAAAAACCTAAGTATCCTAATTCTGCATTAGCCATTAAAACTAACTTATCAGTAAAGCCGTTATACCACTTTCCTTTAAATCCTAACTTATAGTATTCTAGCCATTTGAACCTTTCTGCCGGAGCTAAACTTTGGTAATCTTTATCACTAAATAAAGAATAAGGTATGGTAGCTTTTGCACTTAGACTAAATGTTGATCCGTAAGTTGGAAATATTAAACTTGGTCCTGCAGAATTTCTACTTAAAGTAATATTGTAGGCAAGGTTATTTAGGCTTCCATCACTTAAAATATCATCACCAACTCTAAACTGGTAATCATTTAGAGTGAAACTCTGGTAACTAATAGTTTGAGATAATGTAAACCAGTCACTTGGCCATAATAGTCTTTTTGCAATACCTATGGATGCCCCAACAATTCCTAAATTTCTACCTCTATCAACATCAAAGTTTTGTGGATTTAATTGAAATTGTTTTGAAGAATATACTGAAAACGATAACGATTGTGGTTTTTTTCCACCTAACCATGGCTCTGTAAATGAAAAGCTATAGGTGTTAAATGTTCTACTTGTTTGTAATCGTAATGATAAAGATTGTCCATCTCCCATTGGAAGTGGCTTATAAGCTTCTTTTTTAAAGATGTTTTTAAGAGAGAAGTTATTAAAGGATAACCCAAGTGTACCAATAAATGATCCACCACCATAACCACCTTGAAGTTCTATCTGACTTCCTCCTTTTTCGATAACACTAAATTCTATATCAGCTGTCTTATCTTGATAGTTTGGTTTTACGTCTGGTGTCACATTTGTATCAAAGAATCCAAGTTGACCAATTTCACGAATAGATCTAATAATGGCATCTCTACTAAACAAAGAACCAGGCTTTACTCTAAGTTCTCTGAAAATTACATAATCGTTGGTTTTGTCATTTCCAACTACTGTTACTTTGTTTATGGTTGCTTTTTCATCTTCTCTAATTCTAATCTCTACTGTAATAGAGTCGTTAACAACTTTTGTTTCTACTGCATTTACTGATGAAAAGAGATAACCTGTATTCTGATAAAGAGTTTGAATATCATCTGAAGTTGGTGTTCCGTCACCTGAGATTCGTTCTTTTAAAACAGAACCGTTATAGACATCTCCTTTTTGAATTTTTAAAATAAGGTTTAATTGCTCGTCAGTATAGCTTTTGTTTCCAACATAGATAATGTCTCCAAAAATATATTGTTTACCTTCTTCTAGTTTAATATCTATATTGATGGTATTGTCTTCATTCCAAGAAATTGAATCTGATAATATTCTCGCATCTCTAAAACCAAGACGACTATAGGTGTCAAGAATACTTTCTAGATCTTCGCTAAATTTATCATCTATATATTTAGATCCTTTCCAAAATCTTCCTAAAAATTTTCTTCTAGTGTTGCTCATGGCGGTTCGTAACTTTCCGTCCGATAAGGCATCATTTCCTTGAAAATTGATATTCTTTATTTTAATTTTTGAACCTTTATCTATAAAGACATTCATGTTTACAACATTGATATCTGAAGAGTCAGGTTTTGTATCAACAGTAACTTTAGCTCTTAAAAATCCTTTATCTGTATACTTCTTTTTAAAATAGTTTCTAGTGGTAACAATTAAATTGTCTGTTACCATGGCCCCAGTTTTTAATTCGGCTTCAGATTTTAAAGTTTTAGATTGATTTTTTCTAACTCCGGCTATTTTAATTTCATTTAATTGAGGTAATTCTCTCACATCAAACTGTAGGTATATGGTATTTCCATCAACACGGATTAAGTAAACATCAACTTTACTGAATTGCTTACTTTGATAGAGTTTTTTAATAGCACTCGTTAATTTATCACCAGGTAATTTTAATGGCTGACCAATTTTAAGTCCTGTAAAAACTTTTACCGTAGATTCTGTAAATTTCTGAAGACCCGTAACTGAAATACCTCCTAATATGTAGTCTTTACCTTTTTCAAAAACAATATTATCTTGAATAGTAATACTATCAGTTTTAACTACCGCAGTAGAATCTATCACAGTTTGTGCTTTTGCAGAAAAAGCAGAAATTGTAAATAAAATAGTAATTATAATTGCACTAAAAATAGTGCTATTCTGCTGGTGTAATTTGCTCGCTAGTTTTTCCAAATCTTCGTTCTCTATTCTGATATTCTATAATAGCATCGTAAAAATGCTCTTTTCTAAAATCTGGCCAAAGTATATCTGTAAAATATAATTCAGCATAAGCCATTTGCCATAAAAGGAAATTACTTATTCGTTGTTCCCCGCTAGTTCTTATCATTAAATCAACGTCGGGCAAATTAAACGTATATAAATGATTATTAATAATTTTTTCGTCTATTTCTTCGATAGAAAGCTCGTTATTAACAACTTTTTTAGATATGTTTTTAATAGTATTAACAATTTCTTCTCTTGCTCCATAGCTTAAAGCCAATGTTAACACTATTCTTTTATTGTTTTGAGTTTTATCTCTTGCTTCTTGTAAGGTTTTTTGAGCTTTTTCTGGAAGACTTTTAATATTTCCAATTGCATTTACCTTCACTTCGTTTTCTTGAAATGTTTTTAGTTCTTTATTTAGAGAACTAATCAATAAACTCATTAAAGCATTTACTTCTAGTTGAGGTCTTTTCCAGTTTTCTGTAGAAAAAGCGTACAGGGTAATTGCTTTTGTTCCTATTTCTGCAGCAGATTCTATAGTTTCTCTTACTGCGGTGAGCGCATTTTTATGACCAAAGATTCTATTCATACCCTTGCCTTTAGCCCAACGTCCATTTCCGTCCATAATTACGGCAACATGGTTGGGAACATTAGTAAGGTCAATGAGTAATTTTTTGTCCATAAGTTTATCTTTGATTAGCAAAACAAGCGGGTCTTCCAAAAGTATATACTAAAGATATACCTGTAAACATATACCAATCATTAGAAGTTCCTCCAAAATCTAAATCTGGGAAATCGCTAGAAGTATAATCTAATTTATCTGTAAATGTATATCGGAAAGAAGCTTCTACTGCAAACGCTATTTTACCGTATACTTTTGTTTTAAATCCTAGTCCAAAAGGAATAGAGATAGACGTGTTTCTAGTAAATCGATAGCTACCGTCTAGATTAAGTAATCTAGGAGTCTCATAATCTACTGCTGCTATTTGGAGTAAAATATAAGGAGTACTTATCTTATCATAAGATGATAAATCGTACTGAAAAAAATTATATTCTATACCCACTGCAAACTCGTTTATCGGGTTTTTAAAACTAAAACCTCTTTGTTGTCTAATTGCGTTTTCTGAATCAGCATCATCTCCTAAAAGAGAAAAGTGACTGTAAGATCCACGCAAAGCTATCCTAGGGTTTAAATTGTATTTGTAAATAATACTGGCTCCTGGATTGTTTGGCTGAATGTAATTTGTGCGACCAACGTCTCCAACATAATTTACACCTCCTACAAAAAATCCAATTTCGTTTATTTGAGACAAACAATTGCCTGAAATACAAATAAATAATAAGAACGCTAAATACCTTTTCATCCTAAAAAATAGGGTGCAAATATAATAATTCTATTTGCTTTATAAAGTTAATACATAAGTCTTTTTGAATAACAACAATTTTAATTTTTTATTTTAGTATTCTGTCTAAAGATTAGATTCATTTCTAGTGTCTTCACCCCATAATAGCTTTGTTCTGAGTGTACTTAAAAATGATTGATTTGAAGGAATGATGCTTTTAATCGTAAATGGAGATTTTTCAATATATATTTTGGTGTCTTTTGGGACGGAGGTAATCCTTGAATCTAATGAGATTAAAAAACTTTTTTCTCTTGAGTTTACTTCTAGCTCTATTTTTGTATCATCAGGAATAACCATAGGCCTTGCATTTAAATTATGTGGTGCTATAGGTGTTATGACAAAGTTTTTAGAATTTGGCGAAATCACTGGGCCATTACAACTTAATGAATATCCAGTTGAACCCGTTGGTGTTGCTATAATTAAACCATCTGACCAATAATTAGTTAAGTATTCTTTATCTAAAAAGGTTTTTACACCAATCATTGATGTGGTGTTTTGTCTAGCAATGGTAATTTCATTTAGTGCAAAAGAAAGTTCATCAAATTCTTTTACAGTTGGACTAGTTTTAATACTTAAAAGGGTTCTTTCTTGAATTTTATATTTCTTGGCAATTAACAACTCTATAGATTCTTCAATAGTGTTTTTTTGAATGTTGGCTAAAAACCCAAGTCTACCTGTATTGATTCCTAAAACAGGAATGTCTAAATCTCTGATATAAGTTACTGCTCTTAAAATAGTACCATCACCTCCAAGACTAAAAAACAAATCAAAAGAATTATTTAAATCATGAAAACTAGTAAAGGTTGCATATTTTTTACTGAGATGATTGTGCTCTTTTAATACTTTGTAAAAGTTCTCTTCAAAAAACACAACCACTTTATGTTTGTCTAAAGCTTTTAAAAGAATGGTAATTTCTTTTTCTGCATTAACTGTATATGTTTGACCAAAAACTGCTACCTTTTTCATGCTTACATGTCTAAGTATTTCTGTAAATAATCAGATCTATCTTTTAGATCCTGTAAATAATAATCGTCTTTATGTAAAGACATCACAATGTAATTGTACCGTCTAAATGTTTGAATAATTTCATTAATATCTTCTGAACTAATTTTAATAGTTGCCTGAGTTGTGTCTGAAATTTCAGATGAAATATAAAAGCCGAGTACTTTTCCGTTATTGCTTTCAACTATCTGACAAACTTCGCTCGAGGAAAAATCTTTTTTAATTTTTTCTACAACAATGATAACTCCATCATTATATAAAAAAGGACTAGAAGAAAATAAATCTAGGATGTCATTAAGTTCAAAATACCCTAAATAGTTTTTTTCATTATTTAGAACAGGCAGAATATTGGTTTCATTATCAGCAAATAGTTTAATGAGTTCTAATACTGTGGCATTTTCATCCGCAAAAAAATAATCAGCCAAATGAGTGTAATCAGTTATTAAAGATTCATGATCTTCAATAGTTTGAGAATCACTTTCAGAAATACAACCGATTAGCTTTCCATTTTCTACAACAGGGACATGAGTAATAGGAAGTCCTTTAAACATTTTTTGAGCTCTTTTTAGAGAGCTCTCAAGCGTCAGTACTTTAATTTCATTCAGTATGTATTCTTTCATATTCATGCTTTACGAATATAGTTTAAAATCATTTAATGCCGTACTTTTGTAATTTATTTCAAATAGATGACAAAGTTAAGTGTAAATATTAATAAAATAGCAACATTACGTAATGCTAGAGGCGGAGATGTGCCTAATTTAATTCAAGTTGCTAAAGATATTCAAGAATTTGGTGCAGAAGGAATTACGATTCATCCAAGACCTGATGAACGTCACATTCGATATCAAGATGCGTATGATTTAAAGCCAATTGTAACTACTGAATACAATATTGAAGGAAATCCTATTCGAAAATTTATGGATTTGGTTTTGAATATTAAACCAACGCAAGTTACGTTGGTTCCGGATAGTATTAATCAAATTACTTCGAATGCGGGTTGGGATACTATCTCTAATCAATCGTATTTACAAGAAGTAATTGCAGAATTTAAAAATGCAGGAATTAGAACTTCTATTTTTATTGATACAGATTTAAAGTTGATTGAAGCTGCAGCTAAAACAGGAGCAGATAGAATAGAATTGTACACTGAGCATTTTGCAAGTGAATATGAAAAAGGAAACAAAGAAGCTATAAAGTCCTATACCGAAGCAGCTATTTTAGCCAATGAATTGGGTTTAGGAATTAACGCTGGTCACGATTTAAGTTTAGAAAATATAGAATTTTTTAAACAAAACATTCCCAATCTAGCTGAGGTTTCAATTGGTCATGCACTCATTTCTGAAAGTTTGTATTTGGGATTGCAGAATGTGGTTAATATGTACAAATATCGATTAAGCTAGCATTCATTGAGACTATCTTAATGAAATGTTGAGTGACTTCGAAAACTTAAGTCTCCAATAGCATAAATATTTTTTAACCTTTGATAACTGATAACTGATAACTGATAACTGATAACTGATAAATGGAAATTTTACATTCAAAAATTTTAGGAGAAGGACAGCCTTTTTTAATTCTTCACGGATATTTTGGAATGGGTGATAATTGGAAATCATTAGGAAATGAATTTGCTGAAAATTTTGAAGTTCACCTAATTGATCAAAGAAATCATGGAAGAAGTTTTCATGCCGATGCCTTTGATTATGAAATTTTAGCAGAAGATTTATACAATTATATTCAACATCATAATTTAGAGAAAGTCATTTTATTAGGACATTCTATGGGAGGTAAAACTGCCATGTTGTTTGCAGTAGAATATCCAGAATTGGTCGATAAATTAATTATCGCGGATATTTCGCCAAGATTTTATAAACCACATCATAATGAGATTTTAAAAGCATTAAAATCAGTAGATTTCTCGATTCAAAATTCCAGAAAACTAGTTGATGAAAAGTTGGCAAAGTTTATTCCTGAGTTTGGAGTCAGAGCTTTTTTGTCTAAAAATATATATTGGAAAGAAAAAGGAGTTTTAGGATACCGATTTAATTTAGATTCCTTAACTGAAAATAATTCTGAAGTAGGAAAAGCGTTGCCTTCGCTAACTGTATTTGAAGGAAAAACTTTATTTTTAGCAGGTGGAAATTCTGGATATATAACAAAAAATGAAATCCCAATTATCAAAGCTCATTTCCCAAACTCGTCTATCAATACTATTGAGAATACAGGGCACTGGTTGCATGCAGAAAAACCAGTAGAATTCTATCAGTTGGTTTCAGTATTCTTAATTTAGATTTAATTTGATGGTTCAATAGATTTATTTCTTTTTAGATAAAATTCTCTAATTTCAGCTAATAACTTCTTCTTGTGTTGGTCTAGCCGGAGCAGGAAGTGGAGCAGGAGCTTCTTTTTTCTTGGTTGCATTAATTCCTTTGATAATCATAAACATTACAAAAGCAACGATAATAAAATCGATAACACTTGTTAAAAATGCGCCATACATAACAGCTACTTCTCCAGTAAATTTGCCAGCGGCATTAGCAACGCCTTCTTCAACAACCCACTTTTAGTCTTTAAGGTCAGCTTTGAATATTAAACCGATAAGTGGTGATACAATTCCCCCAGTAAATGCTGTCACTACTTGTTTGAAGGCAGCACCCATAAAGAAACCGACAGCTATATTGACCAGGTTACCTTTCATTGCGAATTCTTTGAATTTTCAAAGCATTCCCATATTTAATTAGTTTTAGTTAGTTAATAAGCGCACAAATTAAGAAATTTTAACACTTCAACATTTTTTTTACGCGCTGAGAAATAGCGGTTAAGATTTCATAAGATATTGTTTCACTCTTTAGAGCCATATGAAGAATATCTTCCTGTGTTTTAAATATATAAACGGCATCACCTTCTTTACAGCCAATAGTTGAAATATCAACCATAATCATGTCCATACAAACATTACCAACTATGGGAGCTTTTTGATTATTGATGGTTACATATCCGTTTCCATTTCCTAACTTTCTTGAAATGCCATCTGCATGACCAATAGGAATGGTAGCTGTTTTTGTAAGGGTTTTTGCTATAAAAGCTCTATTGTATCCAACAGTTTCTCCAGGTTCTATAGTATGAATTTGAGAAATAATAGATTTTAAAATATGAGAGTTTTTTAAATGTGATGTTTCTTTTTCATCATTTCCAAAACCATACAAACCAATTCCAATTCTTACCATGTCAAATTGAGCTTCTGGATAATTTATAACACCAGAAGTATTTAAGGTATGAATCATTGGTTCATAGTCTAAATGCAAATAGATTTTTTTTACAATAGCTGCGAAATTATTCAACTGACCTATTGTGAAATCACGTTCACTCTCGTCTTCACTAGCTGCTAGATGAGATAGAATCGATTCAATTCTAACATGCTTAGAAGCAACTATATTATTTAAAATTAAAGAAATGTCCGAGAGACAAAGACCGAGTCGATTTAAACCGGTATTAAATTTTAAATGAATTGGATAGTTCAATAATAATTGATCATCTGCATACTTCAAAAATGCAGTGAGTGTTTTAAAATTATAAATACTAGGTTCTAATTTATAGCGAACAATCTGATCAAAATTCTGTATTTGAGGATGTAATACTAAAATCGGTGTTTTAATATTTGCTTTTCTTAGAGCAATACCTTCATGCGCATAAGCAACTGCGAAATAGTCTACTTTATCTTGTAATAAAGAGGCAACCTTAACACCATCACTTCCATAACCAAAAGCTTTAACTACTGCTAGAATTTTTGTTTCTGGGCGTAATTTTTGTTTAAAATAATTGAGGTTATGCAGTATCGCATTTCCATCAATTTCTAAAACAGTTACATGGTTATTCATAGGTTATTCATAGGTTATTCTGGACTAATTTCAGAATCTTTTTCTTTCTGAATTTCTTCTTTTTTGGAAATTTGAGCTTTGTAAAAGGCAGCTCTGCTTAAGGGTTCGTACTCTTGAGTTTCCCCTAAGAATACAATGTCATCACTTTTTGCTTTTCTAAAACTATAATGAGCCAAGTTTCCAGTCCTTGTACAAACTGCATGTACTTTGGTTACATATTCTGCGGTAGCCATTAATGCAGGCATGGGACCAAAAGGATTTCCTTTAAAGTCCATGTCTAAGCCAGCAACAATAACTCGAATTCCTTGATTTGCTAAATCATTACAAACGGCTACAATTTCATCGTCAAAAAACTGAGCTTCATCTATACCAACAACATCAACATCATTGACCATTAATCTGATGTTTGAAGCAACAGGAACTGGAGTTGAACGAATTTCATTTGCGTCATGTGACACCACCATTTCATTATTATAACGAGTGTCAACAGCGGGTTTAAAAATCTCAACACGTTGTTTTGCAAACTGCGCGCGTTTAAGTCGTCTGATTAACTCTTCGGTTTTACCAGAAAACATAGAGCCACAGATTACTTCGATCCAGCCAAATTGTTCTGTATGATTTACTGTATTTTCAAGAAACATTTTGTAGTTTTAAGGCTTGAAAGAATTTGTTTTTTATTCTTTGTGAATGTATACAAATTTATTAAAAAATGAACTCAAAAATTAATTAAACAAGACAACTTATGCACAAAAAACTCGCTGCTGATCTCACTAGTTTAGCCCACAGTATTTTACAAATAAAAAATAAAGAGGACGTTTTTGCATTAAAATCAAAAGCATATGAAGTGTATGAGAAGTTAGCTGTCTTGGCTTATATTGAAGAATACATAAACAATACGCCAAATCCAGAACACTCAAAAGAAGAGTTAATTGCTTTGGTAGAAAATGTAAAAGAGAATTTTGAAAAACACGCGATAGAAGGAAAAGAAGAAATTGTTTCTGAAGCGATTGATGCTCCTATTGAAGAAGTTACTGAGAATTTGGAAACGGAAGAAGATGTGGTAAAACATCATTTAGAAGATACAAATACAGAAACTCTTAATGAGGAAATTAATGAAGAAGATAAAGAAGAAACAAAAGAAGAACTTGAAGAAGAAATAGCATTAATTTCAGAAGAATCTTTGATTGATTTTAGCGCAGAGGTAGAACAAGAAGAATTATTTACAGAGCCGGAAGAATTAGTTCAAGAGCTTACTGAAGAAGAAAAAGTAGATGAAAATCTTCATACTTTAGAAGAAGAATTGAAAGATACTATTGCTGTTGATGTGGTTGCAGATTTATTTGAAAATGCACCAAAAAAATCATTGAATGATAAATTACAAGGAGATATTCAGATAGGTTTGAATGATAGAATCGCTTTTGTGAAAAACTTATTTGGAGGAAGTCAGGAAGATTTTAATCGTGTAGTTTCTCAATTAAATACTTTTAAAACTGAAAAAGAAGCAAAAAAGTTCATCAATAAAATGGTAAAACCAGATTATGATTGGGCAGATAAAGAGGAATTAGAAGAACGTTTTATGACAATTGTGGAACGTAAATTTGTGTAAACCTAGAGTTTGTTAGTTATACTTTTCTGGTAAAAATTTCACTAACATCTCAATAAACAGTTACCCATTTTCATGGGCAAAATTATGAAAATAGAAGTTTCTAATGGAGAAATCCTAGACAAGTATACCATTTTAGAGATTAAACTCTCACAAATAAAGGATGCTAAAAAGTTAGTTAATATAAAAAACGAATACAATACGTTAACTCCTGATGTAAAAAAAATCTATCAGGCTTGTATTGATAGTGAACATTTAAAAAAACTTCAAAATGATTTATTAGAAGTCAATAAAAAGTTATGGAAAATAGAGGATGATATAAGAGAGTGTGAAAGAGCCAATGATTTTAGTCAAACCTTTATAGATTTAGCACGCGCTGTATATTATGTAAACGATGACAGATCTGATGTTAAAAAAGAAATCAATGTGTTTACTGGGTCAGATTTAGTAGAAGAAAAATCGTACGAAGATTACAAATCAGAATAAAATGAAATACAAAATTTTATGTATTTCACTCATCGTTTTTCTAACAGCTTGTAAAACTACGTATCAAACGCAACGATTTCAATCTGAAAATATTCCGGCAATGCCCGATTATAACCTTAGTTCATCTTGGGCAGTTTTGCCATCAACTTACACAAAAGATTTTCAAGAATTTGCTTCTAAAGAAATAGATACTTTACAAGCTGATGTTTTTTATGTATATCCTACATTAGTTTTAGATAAAAAAGACACACGTTGGAATGTTCCAATTAATGATACAACTCAAAATAAAAAAGTAGTAAATAAAGCTGTTCTAATGCAGGCTTCTGCTTTTGCAACGTCAGGAAAAGTATATGTTCCTTTGTATCGTCAAGCACATATTCGTTCCTATAAATTGATGAATGAAGGTGGAAAAGAAGCACAAGAATTAGCGTATTCAGATATTAAAAAAGCTTTTGAAATCTATTTAGAAAAATACAATTTAGGCAGACCTATAATTATGGTGGGGCATAGCCAAGGAACCACCCATACTTTACGTTTGTTGGCAGATTATTTTGACGGAAAATCGTTACAAGAAAAATTAGTAGCGGCTTATATCCCCGGAATCCGAGTAAAACCTAATCAATTTAAAACCATCAAAGCCATGCTAAAACCAAATGAAATTGGAGGATTTGTTTCATGGAATACGTTTAAAAAAGGACATTATCCTAAAAAAGATAAAGACTGGTATGATGGAAGCATTACAACAAACCCTATTACCTGGGATACAACCAAGATTACAACTTTAGAGCAGCATAAAGGGTTTTTATACACTAATAAAAAGATGTACAAGAAAGCTCTCAAAATAGAGATAACCGATGGATTAGTTTGGTCTAGTAATCCAAAATTTCCGCTGCGCTTTTTTATGTCTTTTTTAAAGAATTACCACGCAGGAGATATCAACTTGTTTTGGCAAGATATTAAAGAAAATGCTGAGTTAAGACTCAAAACGTATTTGAAAAAGAATTAACCAATTCTTTCTTTCAGTCGTTCAATTTCTTTTTTACTGTTTCCGATAAATATTTCATCATCAACAATAAAAACAGGACGTTTTAAAAAAGTATATTCATCTAAAATAAATTGTCTGTACTCTTGCTCTGAAATAACTTCCCTTTTTAAATCCATGGCTTTGTATTTCTTAGCACGTTTATTAAATAAGGCTTCGTAGCTATTAGAGAAAGAATGCATTTCTTCTAGTTGAGAAACGGTTACAGGATTGGCTTTAATCTCCTGTCTTTCAAAACCTTCTAAATTGACTTTTTTTAAAATTCTACGACAAGTATCACAAGTTTGTAAAAAATATACTTTCTTCATTTGAAAAGGATTTTAAGAAAACAATAATGGCTAAAATTATACTTAATTTAGTAAGTTCGCAATAGGTTTACAATAATAAAATCAGTCTAAGACTGATTAACGAAATTACAATAAAAATGAAGACACAATTCAATATTTTAAGAAAAGGAAGAGCGTTGGTTTTAAAGTTTATCGATGGATTAACATTAGAACAATTACATACAATTCCTGAAGGGTTTAGTAATAATATAGCATGGAATATTGCGCATTTAGTGGTGACTCAACAATTGTTAATTTATAGAATGTCTGGGAAAGATTGTTTAGTTTCTGACGAATTAATTGATGCTTATAAAAAAGGAACCAAACCAACAACGCAGTTTACTCAAGAAGAATTTGATGAGGTTTTAGAGCTGTTTGCTGGATTACCAGATACCTTAGAAGAAGATTATAACGCTGAAATTTTTACCGAGTTCAATGAGTATAAAACTAGTACGGGTTTTGTATTAGATTCTGTTGATACGGCCATTGCTTTTAATAATTTCCACGAAGCATTGCATTTAGGGATTATTATGTCACTTAAAAAATTATCATGGACACCATAATCTCCTTATATTATAGCTGTACCTGCATGAAAACCAATATCATGTGTAAAGTGTTGTGATTTTACCTATGTAACAGTTAAAACCAAAAAGGTAATAAGTACGATACTCTTCCTCAAAGTAGAGGTTTTAGAAAACAAATAACTTAATTATCACTGCTTTATTGTTATTATCTCATTTAGACTCCAATTAGGCCTAACTTCTTGTACAGTTGGAAAATACTCTACTATTTCTGGTTGTATTTTCTTAAGATAATTTCCTGTATCCCATTTGCCGTTTTTGTTAGCATCATATATAATTCTAATTCTATATTTTTTAGGAGTTAAATATTTGAAAGATATTGTTTTACTTGTATTGATGATTTGCTTTGCTACAGTTTCATCATCTTTGTTAATTAGTTCAATAATCACTTGATTTGATCCAGCATTTTCAATAGCTAAAGTGATATCTCCATAATCTTCAAGTTTTCGAGTTCTAAAAACAGCTTTAATAGTATCATGACTGATATTAAAAATATCAGTTAAAGCATTTGGATATAAATTCAATTTATAATTAGATTTCAATTTTTTACTGAAAAGGAATCCGATTTTATTTTCTTTTTGAGATATAAATGGTGTGAATGGAACCTTAATACTGTCAGAAATTTTAAAATTAATTTTAGTTGTATCTATTTTTATGATAGGGTTGTTGGTGCTAAAAAACATCGTGTCGGTGTATTCTAAAACCCCTCTGCTTAGTTGGGTAACTAAAAGAGAATCTAGTTCTTTCTTTCGTAACTTCACAGTAACAGTGTCCACTATGGTATTATTTGTTACTTTAAAAATTAAAGAGTCTTTTTCTATAGGTGAATGCCATAGATTCAAGGTGTCTTTTCCTTTTTCAGTAAAAGAAATGGTCTTAAATCCTTCTGGAACTTCAGAAAGTGTTTCTATTGTTAAATCGGAGGGCTTTCCTAAATAACCAAATAGAATTTGACCTTTTCTAGCTTCTTTAGCCCGCCTAAATTTGTAGGGTAACTCTTCTTTAAAAACTGAGAGAGTCGAATTAATAATGCTATCTCTTGGAAGTGAAACCGTATCTTTTAAAAAACCTATTTCGTCTGTAGCAGGATTAAAAATGTAATCACTTCTTACATCGTTTAATGCAATTAACAAATAATTCCCCTTTCTTAAATTAGAAAATTGATAGTTTGAGGTGTCTAAAGTACTTGTTACATAGTCAGGCTTTCTTTTGTATACAGCAGAATCAGTATAAGAACTATCGAGTCTATACATTAAAAGTTTTATGTTTTTAATATCTTCAGATTTGTAGGAGTTTTTTACATTTCCTGTTAGTGACAGAGAATCTATATAAGTTCCTGTTGAAAACACATATTTAAATCGTTCTAATTTATTTGATTCATTATTGTCTTCAACACTGTTTCCGAAATCAAAAATATAAGTTGTATTGGCTAATAGAGTGTCTAGAATTTTGATATTAATAAACTTACTAGCACTTCCTTGGGGTGAGATAAGTGAAGGATTTGCAGGATTTAAAGGGGGCGAAATAACAAGTTGTTTATTAAGGTCTTTTAACTTAATGTATTCGTTAAAGTAAATATTAATTTCATCTTTATTGAAATTAATATTTTCATAAGGAGGCTCTGCTGTAACAAACAAAGGAGCATCTTCATCCTTAGGTCCACCGCTAGGTCTTCCTTTTTTTGCGCACTGCGAAAAAGATAAAACTAAAATAATTAAAAAAAGAGATTGTATTTTTCTCAACTCAGATATTTTACTACAAATAAACAATATATTTTTTGGAAAGTTATCTCAGAGTTTTGTTAATTTTTATTCTGTTAATGCTAAAGTTACAATACTAATTTTTACATTTTCAGATTTTAATATTTCTTTACAACAAGCTTCTAAAGTTGCACCAGTTGTTACTACATCATCAATTAAAAGAACATGTTTGTTATTTAAAATATCTTTGTGAATGTTATTAAATTTTGTCTCTATGTTTTTAAAACGTTCCATCCTTTTTTTAAAAGTCTGAGTTTTGGAAACTGAAGTTCTTATTAACACGTTTTCTAAATAACTTATTTCTAGAATTTCTCCTAAGATTTGACCAAACTTAGTTAGCTGATTATAGCCTCTTTTTCTTAATTTTTTCTTGTGAAGAGGAACAGGAATAATATAATCTATTTCTGTAAATACTCCAGATTCAAGTAGTTTTTTCCCAAACCAATTCCCTAAAAACTCGCCAACTTCTTGGTTGTTTTTATATTTCAACTGATGCATTAGCTTTTTTACTTTTCCAATAGGATGATAATACAAAAAGGAAGCTCCTTGTTCAATTATAACTCTACCTTCTAGGGTTTGTGTTAATAGGTTAGATTCGTAATTTCCATTATCGATAAAGGGTAAATCAAACCTACATTCAAGACAAATCAATCTTTCTTGATCTAATAATAGTTGTTCGCAACAAACACAATTATTTGGATAGAAGAGATTGAAAAGATTGTGTAAACTTTTCATTTCAATAGCTTTTTTAGTGAAGATAATAAAAATGTAAAACTTTGATTTGAAAGCTCTAAGACAAAAGTAAAATTGGTAGCAGTTTTTTATTTAGATTTGCTGTAACAACATGCACTTAAAATCTGTCTAAAAAGTAGACAAATTAAAACCCACTACCATTGTTAAATCGATATGCTTTTTTTAAAGTTGCCATAAGGAATATGAAAACTTCGGGAACGATCATTCCTAGTTCTCGCTTTTTAGTTAAAAAAATGCTTCATGAAATCGATTTTTCAAAAGCAAATGTAATAGTAGAGTTAGGTCCAGGTAATGGAGTGATTACAAAAAACATCTTAAAAAAACTTCATGCTACGGCTATCTTAATTTGTTTTGAAATTAATGATAGTTTTTACAATGAATTACAAAAAATTGAGCATCCACAATTAAAAGTGATCAATGCTTCTGCTGAAAACATCACTGAAGAACTCCGTAAATTAGGCTATTCCAAGACTTGTCATATCATATCAAGTTTACCGCTAACGAATATTCCTGATAAAATTTCAAAAAATATTTTAAACAATTCTTACAGTAGTTTAGAAGAAAACGGAACCTTTATTCAGTACCAATACACCACTTCTTACTTTAAAAAACTACAAACTGTATTTGAGAAAGAAGTATCTCTAGATTTCGAAATATTAAATGTTCCTCCGGCATTTATTTATCGATGTAAAAAGTAGGGCAAATTTCTCTTGAAAAATTTCTTTATTCCTGTATCTTTGCCGTCATTATGGCACAACAAGAAGATCAATTTAAAAAGGTAATATCACACGCAAAAGAATACGGTTATATTTTTCAATCTAGTGAAATTTATGACGGATTAAGTGCGGTATATGATTATGCTCAAAATGGAGTAGAATTAAAGAAAAACATTCGCGATTATTGGTGGAAAGCCATGGTGCAAATGCATGAAAATATAGTAGGGTTAGATGCTTCAATCTTAATGCATCCTACTACTTGGAAAGCATCTGGACATGTAGATGCATTTAACGATCCTTTAATTGATAATAAAGATTCTAAAAAACGCTATAGAGCCGACGTTTTAATTGAAGATTACTGTGCTAAAATTGAAGGCAAAATTGACAAAGAAGTTGCCAAAGCAGCCAAACGTTTTGGTGATGCTTTTAATAAAGAAGAGTTTTTAGTAACCAACGGAAGAGTTGTTGGATATCAAGAAAAAATTAAGACGATTCTTTCAAGAATGGGGAAATCTTTAGAAAATGAAGATTTAACCGATATAAAAGCCTTAATTGAAGAATTAGAAATTGCAGATCCATTAACTGGTTCTAGAAACTGGACAGAAGTAAAACAATTTAACTTGATGTTTGGAACACAATTAGGTGCTTCTGCAGACAGTTCGATGAAAGTATATTTACGACCAGAAACAGCTCAAGGGATTTTTGTTAATTTCTTAAATGTCCAGAAATCAGGTCGTATGAAGATTCCTTTTGGAATTGCACAAACAGGAAAAGCTTTTAGAAATGAGATTGTTGCAAGACAGTTTATCTTTAGAATGCGAGAATTTGAGCAAATGGAAATGCAATTTTTTGTAAAACCAGGAACTCAAAAAAAATGGTATGAGCAATGGAAAGAAAATCGTTTAAAATGGCACTTATCTCTTGGTTTAGGAAAAGAGAATTACCGTTTCCACGATCATGAGAAATTAGCTCATTATGCAGATGCAGCCTCAGATATAGAATTTAAATTTCCATTTGGATTTAAAGAACTAGAAGGAATTCACTCTAGAACAGATTTTGATTTAAAAGCACATGAAGAATTTTCTGGTAAGAAACTACAATATTTCGACCATGAAGAAAATAAAAGTTATACACCGTATGTAGTAGAAACTTCTATTGGTTTGGACAGAATGTTCTTAGCAGTATTCTCTAACTCTTTAGTTGAAGAAACATTAGACAACAATACAACTAGAACCGTTTTAAAATTACCTGCCGTATTAGCGCCAACAAAAGCAGCTATTTTACCTTTGGTAAAAAAAGATGGTTTGCCAGAAGTAGCTCGTACAATTGTTGAAGACTTAAAATGGGACTTTAATGTGTTTTATGATGAAAAAGATGCCGTTGGGAAACGTTATAGAAGACAAGACGCAGCCGGAACACCATTCTGTATTACAGTAGATCATGAAACCTTAGAAAATAATACGGTTACCATTCGTCATAGAGATACCATGGAACAAAAACGAGTTCAGATTTCTGAATTAAAAGAGATTATCAAACAAGAAGTTGACGTAAAAACTTGGTTGATGAAGATCTGACGATAGTTATGTTAATGTAGTTTCAGCATCTCAATAGAAATAAAAAAGCCTCATCAAATTTGATGAGGCTTTTTTATTGAAATTAGTCTTCAATTAAAGTTAAAATAATTTCAGAGTACTGGCTAGATAAAGGAGAAATATCTATTTGATAAGTGTAGTTTCCACTTCCAAGTAGAGTTTCACCTACATAATCAATTGGTTGGAGAATATACGTTTCTCCGTTAGCTTCTAATTCGATATATGCGTATCTATATGCTTGTTCAAAATCTTTATATTCAGATTTGCCGCCCGAATTTAAATCGGTAAAAGCGACATTGTTATTATAGGTGTTTACTATTATATTAGTAAAATCAAACTGACTAATATTAGAAATTCTAATACTTAACTCTTTAGAATTATTGTTTTCTTCACAACTAACAAAAATTAAGATCAATAAAAGTAAAGAGAAATATTTTTTCATAGTACAATTAATTAAAATTGACACCCAATATTGACACCAATTCT
>Ga0209654_1000814_pt1 | contig 28224 bp, 22 predicted proteins | sample SaaInl1SG_22_DNA_FD_184646 | JGI IMG/M metagenome (GOLD analysis project Ga0209654, IMG submission 184646) | Marine microbial communities from expanding oxygen minimum zones in the Saanich Inlet - ESP_161SG_22_DNA (SPAdes) (version 2) | ecosystem: Environmental > Aquatic > Marine > Intertidal... | reverse complement strand
TATTTTTAGTATTTAGATTAGAGGCTTTTAGATTGATTCAAACCAGTATTTTTAGCAAATTCTCATCACTTACCACTAATCACTCGCTCGCGATGTGTTACGATAAAGAATACCAATTACAGAGTCAATTGAAGCGTGCCTACCATAGCGGTATGGACGCATCAGCCATTCAAAGGCTCATCAAAGAGATCGAAACGTTAACCGGACGACCTGTAATGGGTAATGCAATCGACGAAATAGAGCTTCCGGGCTATTATCATGTCAGTGGCTTTGCTCATCCCCCAATGATCGTTTACCCCAGCCTGAATCCTCAAAAAGCAGCCGCAGCTGAATGGGGCTTTATACCCAAGTGGGTTAAGAATAAGAAGGAAGCTTATGATCCTGCGAGCCCTTATAACAATAACCTCAATGCGCAGTCGCAGACCATGTTTGAGAAAAGGGCCTTTGGCAAAGCAGCACGCTATGGGCGTTGTGTTGTGCAGATCGACGCCTACTATGAATCGCATCACTACAAGGGCAAGACCTACCCTTTTCGCATTTTTAAGAAAGGCGGTTCACCTATGCTGATCGCAGCAATCTGTCGAAAAGCGCGCTTTGTGGATGAAGAAACAGGCGAAGAAGTAGTGAAGAATGTACTGGCTACTTTGACCTGTGAAGCCAATGACAAACTAGCCAAGATCCACAACAACCCCAACATGATCAAGCGTGGAAATGGTCATCGTATGCTGGTGATCCTCGATGAAGCCCAGGCCCAGCAATACCTCAGACCTTACCCCACGCCTCCTGGTCAGAAAGGTGACTCACAGGCTGAAAAGCTTTTTGAAGAAGAGATCAAGAATATCTGTACCGCTTATTCTAGTGACGGCCTTGACTTTTACTCGGTACGAAACCTAAGAGACCGTAAAGATCATCCATACGTTGGCAACATACCAGAGATCAGAGAAGAGTTCATTTGGCCGGAAATGGATTATTCACGCGTCACATCGTGATTTTGTGAATATTTAATGTTGATTTTTAGATTGCTTCGTCCGTTAAACTCCCTCGCAATGACCGTTCTAACTGGTTTCGTCATTGCGAGGAACGAAGCAATCTCAGTACCTTTTCTCATCACGTAATTCTTCATTACTAACTTTTAATGAATTGACAATTCAGAAATGGCATTGTAGTTGTACAGCCTAGGGCAAACGCAATTACTATGAAAAAGCTATTCTTATTATTCCTTGTCTTTACCGCCACAGTGATTCACGCGCAAGAACAAAGCACCCTTCAGGTAGTAGGTTATGCAGAAGCTGAAGTCCTTCCTGATTTGATGCAATTCGACTTGAATTTCAATGTCAACTCAGACACCCAAAAGGAGTCGATCGAGGAATTGAATGCACTGATCGATGATGTGATAGCGGCTTTAACGAAAGCAGGAATTGAAGCCGATAGCATCAAAACTGATAATTTCAGAACCAATGTGGTGGATAACACCTACCGCAATGGTAAAAACTATTTCACCAGTCAGCAAAACATGTATTTCATTATGCAAGCTGAGCCCGATGCCGTCGTTGCGATCCTTAATGTATTAAATGATGTGGAAGGCAGCTTTAACTTTTCTCCTAGTCCAATGATCAGTACAGCGCTGAAGAAACAGAAAGAGGAGGCCCTCACTAAAGCTTCCTTTGCTGATGCAAAAATGCAAGCTGACCTATTGGGTCAATCTGGTGCATTTAAATTAGGCAAGATCAAATCGGTTGATTTTCAAAGTAACCGTCCACCGATTGGCTTTTTTGATGAACAGGCTCTCGGAGAAGTTGTCATTTCTACCAGAAAGGAAACCCTAAACTTTGGCAACTACAATCTAGCACCTCAAAAGCTGAACAAATCCGTGACTGTGACTTATTATATAGAACAATAATTAATCATTCAACCCGAATGCTGACTGACTCATTCGCAATTACAAATTGAAAATTGTTACTTGATGGAATGAAAGCAGTCGTTTGTGAACAGTTCGGAAAACCAGATCAGTTAGTTTTTGGCGAGTTGACTCAACCTGAAATTGATGCGAATCAAGTCCTGATCGAAGTCAAAGCTTGTGGGGTGAATTTCCCAGACACCTTGATCATTCAGAATCTCTATCAATTCAACCCCGAATTGCCTTTTGCTCCGGGTGGAGAAGTTGCTGGCATTGCCGTTGAAGTAGGCACAGAAGTCAAACACATCAAAAAAGGAGATCATGTCTTTGCCTTGACTGGCTGGGGTGGTTTGGCCGAGTACGTCGCTGCAGATGGTCACAAATGCTTGCCCATGCCTGAAGGGATGGACTTTATCACTGGCGCGACCACCATGTACACTTGTGGTACATCGTTACATGCCCTTAAACAGCGTGGAAAGCTCCAGAAAGGCGAAAAACTATTGGTTTTGGGTGCTTCAGGTGGTGTGGGTCTAGCGGCTGTGCAGATCGGTAAGCTCATGGGAGCGCATGTGATCGCGGCGGCCAGCACCAAGGAAAAGCTAAGGATCTGTGAAAAATCGGGTGCTGACGAACTGATCAATTATGAGACGACAGATCTACGGGCTTATATGAAGGAGCATCACCCTCAAGGCATTGATGTGATCTATGACCCTGTTGGTGATCGTTATGCTGAACCTGCCGTTCGTTCCTTGGCTTGGGGAGGTCGTTATCTTGTGGTGGGTTTCGCTGCGGGAAAGCCTTCAGCCATCCCGATGAACCTCCCATTGCTCAAAGGTGCTTCGATCGTTGGGGTGTTTTGGGGGGCTTTTGCACAGAAACAACCGAAAGAGAGCATGGAGAATTTTCAGCAGATACTGGGCTGGATCAAAACTGGACAGTTAAAGCAACACATCCATCAGGTGTATTCTTTAGAAAATGCCGCTCAAGCCATTCAAGACCTAATGGACAGGAAGGTCATCGGGAAGAATGTGGTGGTGATAGGGAATTAGTGCTTAGTGTATAGTGCCTAGTTTCTAATCGTCATTCAGAGGGGTCCCGATGGCTATCGAGAGAAGAATACCCTATTTTTGGAGACTCTTCGCTATTAATATTAAGGACCGTCATTCAGAAGGATCCCGATAGCTATCGGGAGACTGAAGAATCTCCCTTTCAGGATCAGGAGACTCTTCATTCCGCTGAAGCTTCATTCTGAGTGACGTTAAAGATGAGGAGACTCTTCGCTGCACTGCGTTCCGCTCTGAGTGACGTCTCTTTTACTTTTCGTCATTCAGAGGGAGGCACGACCGAAGAATCTCCTTATTATTTGCACCCATTTTACCATTCCAATATCTCCGGTCCTAAATCCTTCCAGTCTGGATTTATCGATTCGATCAATTCAATCTTCCACTTTCTACTCTTTCCTTTAATATACTTCTCACGCTGAATAGCAGTATCAATATGATCTAGATGCTCTACATACACCAGGTTATTTAAGTTATATCGAGCGGTAAAGCTTTTTGGATCCTCTTTATCAAGATGTTGTCTTAACCTGTATTGTATTTCTGAGGTGACACCAACATAAAGTGTTGTGTGATGTCTGTTGGTAAGGATATAAACTGTTCCTCCGTAAGGCATATTGAATGTGTTTAAGTGCTTTTAATTTAATAAGCTTTCTAATAAGGAGACTCTTCGCTGCGCTCTGAGTGACGATATTTAATTTCTTACCGTCATCCAGAAGGAGGAAGAATGACGACTGTCGGATCTCCTCATTCATTAGAGAGACTCCCTGCCTGCCGGCCTGCCGGTTCATTCCGCTAAGGCTCCATTCTGAGTGACGATAACTATATTTTTTTTCGTCATTCAGAGGGATCCCGATAACAATCGGGAGACCGAAGAATCTCCCTGTCAGGGTCAGGAGACTCTTCATTCAGCTAAAGCTTCATTCTGAGTGACGAAAAGGAATTGGAGACTCTTGCAGCTTACCGCTAATAGCTTGCGACTTTCAGATTCACTAGAACTAGTGATTGACTGCAACTACTTCCACTACTACTTTTGCCCTTACTTAAAATCAGTCTAAATAAGAGATTAAGAACCATAGACGATCAGTGATGCAAAAACCAAGGACCACCTGGAAAAAAACAAGAAAACTCTTCAATGACATACACCTATGGATGGGGATTGCAGCGGGTTTGATCCTCTTTGTGGTCTGTTTAACGGGTACAATCTATACCTTCAGAACGGAGATTGAAGAAACGATAGCGAGCGAAAAATTCTTTGTTGATGTCCCATCTGATGCACAAAAGCTAACAACAGATGAGTTAGTTGCACGGGTAAAAACGGAATTTCCCGGTCATCAAGTCACCTCGGTTATGGTTCCCTCCAATGAAGCGCGCTCCTATCGGTTTTATGTCAAAGAAGAAGGCGAAAGAAGAGGAAAAAGATATTTGGTGAATCCTTATAATGGTGAGATTCTAGGAGATACATCCACCTCAAGTGCTGAGTTTTTCAGCACAGTTTTCAGATTACACAGATGGTTGGCCCTCGATAGAGATATTGGCCGTCCGATCGTAGGCTGGGCAACTGTGATATTTGTCTTTTTGTGTATCACAGGTATTGTCATTTGGGTGCCTCAAAAAGTCAAGGCCTGGAGACAGGGTCTGAAGATTAAATGGTCTGGTAATTGGAAACGCATCAACCATGATTTACACAATGCGCTCGGATTTTACTCAGTGATTTTTCTATTGATCATGGGGTTAACTGGTCTCCAATGGTCATTTGAATGGTACAGAACAGGATTGTATAATGTCTTGGGCGTTGACCGATCAAGAAATAATACGGAAGAAATAAAACAATCAGTCTCTTATGAGGGACAAATACCACTGACCTTAGAGGACGCACTTGCCAAGGCCACTGAGGTCCTTGATTATGAAGGCAATTACAACCTATCATTGCCTGATGCGGAAGCCACATCTATTTCCTTGACCAAAGCAAAAGTGGGCTTCTTCGCTCCTTCTGGTGCTGATCGATTAACATTGAACCGTTACACGGGTGCTGTTGAGGACAAGGTCATTTTCTCTGAAAAACCGTTGAATGAAAGAATAGGAAGCTCGATAAAAGCGCTACACATGGGCTATGTCTTCGGTACCTTCTCAAAGATCATTTACTTCATTACCTGTTTGATCGCCACCAGTTTACCGGTGACCGGCACGCTGATTTGGGTCAATAAACTCAAGAAAAAACGAGCCAAAAAGAAAAAAGAAAAACTTAGCCCTCGCTATGTCGATCAACCGAAAGGCAAGATGGCCACGGCTTAGTTGAACTAGGTAAGGGTCAACTTTCGTTCTTCAAATAGAACTGATCCCTTCCCCTTTTTTCGTGCTGAGGCTACGAAGCATCTGTCAGATGTTAAAGAGATTCCTGAATTCCGCTGCGCTGCATCAGGAATTACGGTATTTTATGAGTTGTCGTCTTTCCGGTTTTCGGAGCTGTCCGGAGAAATACCGGAATCTTTTACCCATAGGCGCCAAGCCAGACTCAATACCCACTACTCTTTACCCAAGACTACTCCTCACAGAACACGCCCTTCGCGATATACAACTTCTTGATGTAAAAGTCCATGATGCCACTTTCTACACCTTTATGCTCTTTGAAGAACTGCTCATATTCCGCCATTTTTTCTTCATCACCTTTAAAAACCACCACCTGCCCATGATTGCCATCAAAATTGAGATTTCCCAGCACCTGCACCTCAGGCAATTTTCGCTTCGCCTCTCGCAGTTTATCGAGGGTAAAACGATTGGTTTTCAAGGCATAAGCACCATCTGAATCAAACTTATTGCGAAAACGCATAAAGAAATAAGTGGTCATCTCATAGTCATCATCAGCCAGGTGCCACAAGGTACATATCTCTCCCATATCCATATTGAAAGGATAGGTTTCGATCTTGAAGCGCCCCGCTGCAATGGCAGGATCACTATCGAGCACTGCTTTTGTGTCCTCCAGGTTTGTATCAAAAATGAAGATGCCACCTCCAGTGTGAAAAGGTCCTGCTGCGATCATCTTTCGTTCTTTTGCTAAACGAGTGATGTTAGCGAGATGCCCCGCTTGTAAACTATCCACCTGAGCTTGTGGTAATTCCGCACGATCAGGATTGGTATTGAGGAAAACGAAAGTGTAACGTCCGGCACCTTCTTGCGCAAAAAGCGAAATACTAATTCCTAGTAGAAGGACAAAAAATATACTTTTCATAGGCTATGAATATAGCTCAGTTGTTACAGATTAAATCCTTTTTGTTTTAAATTTTGGTGGAAATGATTGACGTTTTATTGAGTAATGAAACATAGCTACAACCAATACCTCCCTTCAATAATTATTCATGTAATAATTAGTTCAATACTGTTAATATCATGTGAATCAACTATTTATGAGGTAAAAAATCAGATTACCGATTGGAATACCTATCATGGTGACGCTACTGCTAGCCACTACTCCTCACTAGACCAGATCAATAAGCAAAACGTCGACCAACTCGAGTTAGCTTGGACTTATCACTCCGGTGACTACGATGAACGTTCTCAAATCCAAAATAACCCGATTATTATTGATGGGATACTCTATACTACCTCTCCACTCCTGCGCGTCATTGCGCTTGATGCTGCCTCTGGTGAAGAAATATGGTCGTTCGATCCATTCTCAGAAAGCACGGGAAGTGGAGTAAACAGAGGGCTTACCTATCATGAGGATCGTTTGCTTTTCACAGCTGGAGAATGGCTCTATGCGATAAATGCTGAAACAGGTCAGCTAATCAGCTCTTTCGGTGATGGCGGTCGTGTCAGCCTCAAAGAAGGTTTTGATAGAGACCTATCAGACCTAGAAGTGATCGCAACTTCGCCGGGAATCATCTACGATGACCTCCTCATACTAGGATCAAGGGTGTCTGAAGGCAAAGTTGCTGCCCCTGGACATATCAGGGCATTTGACGTCAAGACAGGTGAACAAAAGTGGATCTTTCATACCATACCACACCCCGGTGAATTTGGCTACGAGACTTGGCCCAAAGAAGCCTACCAGACTATTGGAGGAGCTAATGCTTGGGCTGGGTTGAGTTTGGATCAAGCACTGGGTATTCTCTATGTACCAACAGGTTCACCTTCTTTTGATTTTCATGGTGGAAACCGCCATGGTGATAACTTATTCGGCAATTCTTTGATCGCGCTGAATGCAAAAAATGGAGAAAGGATCTGGCATTTCCAAACCATACACCACGACCTTTGGGATAGAGATCTACCTGCTCAAGCTAATCTCTTGAATGTAAACCATGAAGGTAAAAGGATAGATGCCGTGGCACAGGTCACGAAACATGGTTTGATCTTCTTATTCGATCGTAAAACCGGAGAACCCCTTTTTGACATCGAAGAAAGACCGGTACCTGCTTCGGCTCTCATTAATGAGCGAACGGCCGAAACCCAACCCTATCCAGTAAAACCTCCTGCTTTTTCCAGACAAACCTTTAGTGAAGAGTTGATCAGTGAAGTATTACCTAATTCAAAAGCAAGCGTGCTTGAGAAGATCAAAGAAGCCAATTATGGTCATAAATTCGAACCTCCTTCAACCGAAGGCACAGTGATCTATCCGGGTTTTGATGGGGGTGCTGACTGGGGCGGTGCGGCCGTCGATCCTGATAGTGGAATGCTTTACATCAATGCCTCGGAAATGGCCTGGCTACATACCATAGTGCCGCTTGAACAGAATACTGAGATCGATGCCCTTGGCCGTACTACTTACATGCAGTATTGTATGGCTTGTCATGGGGCTGATCTGAGCGGTCAACAACATGTTTTTCCGTCTTTAGTGAACTTGGGAGAACGTGTTTCTCCGTCAGAAAGCCTTGAATTGATCAAAAATGGAAAAGGAAGAATGCCAGGCTTTCAACAAATACCAGATAATGAGTTAACCGCTTTGCTCGATTTCATATATGAGGACAAGCCTTCTAATCGCTCCAAATCGAGCCAGGTCAATACTGATGACCCTATTCCCTATACGTTCACTGGCTATCGAAAACTCCTAGATGCCAACGGATATCCGGCGGTCAAGCCTCCATGGGGTACACTGAACGCCATTGACCTGAATAAAGGTGAGATCAAATGGCAAATTACCTTTGGCATCTACCCAGAGCTTATGGCGCAGGGTATTCCTCCTACTGGATCCGAAAGTTATGGAGGACCAGTTTCTACCGCAGGAGGGCTCTTATTCATAGCTGGTACACCCGATAAACTTTTCAAAGCATACGACAAGCACTCGGGTGAGCTATTATGGCAATTTGAATTGCCATTTGCAGGTTATGCCACCCCTGCTACATACATGATCGACGGGAAGCAGTATGTTGTTATCGCAGCAGGCGGTGGAAAACTAGGAAGCGAGTCTGGAGATGCCTATTTAGCCTTTACACTGCCATCGGTCAATTAATTATTTAAAGAAGCCATTTCATCTAAGTATATTCAAGAAAATCATTTACCATGAGATCAACCTTACTCCTACTTTTATCCATTTGCAGCCTTCATCTATGGGCCCAAGAAAAGCTCGACGACCAGCTCAATGGTCATAATTTTCGATTCATTGGTCCCGAAGGAAATCGAGCCATTGCCGTGATTGCCGAACCCGATAACCCAAACGTAGCCTACATTGGCGCAGCATCAGGAGGCCTATGGAAAACTGAGGACATGGGTATCAACTGGCGCCCGATCTTTGATGATCAATCGATCTCTTCAGTCGCTGCAATCGACTTGGCGCCCACCGACCCACAGCAGGTTTGGGTAGGCACTGGTGAAACCTTCGTAATCCGTCCCGCTCACGCCATGGGCAATGGCATTTACTTCTCGCCTGATGCTGGTAAGACATGGGAACACAAGGGATTGGAAAAGACTGGTCGAATTGGCCGTGTGCTCGTGCATCCAAATGACCCGAAAACAGTGTTTGCTGGTGCTTTAGGACACACTTATGGCCCTCAGCAAGAACGTGGTGTCTATCGAACCAAAGATGGCGGTGATACCTGGGAACAAGTATTATTCATAGACGAAGGCACAGGCGTTTCCGACATGGCCATCGACCCACAAAATCCCAACATCATTTATGCTGCCATGTGGTCAATAAAAATCAATACTTGGGGCTTGAACTCAGGTGGTGCGGGAAGCGGCATCTATAAGTCAACTGACGGTGGGGACACTTGGGAACCATTGAACAAGAACGGCTTACCATTTGGCGCAGATCGTCCAGTAGGTAAAACTTCGGTAGATGTTTCTTATAGTAACCCAAACATTGTGTATGCACTCTTTGAAGCGGAGAGTCCCGAAGTATGGCGTTCTGAAGACAAAGGAATGAGTTGGACCCTCATGAGCCGTGATCATGATTGGAATGAGCGGGCTCCTTATTATACAAGACTTAGGGTCAACACAGGGGACCCTGATGAGATCTATTCCATGACTGTGCGCTTCACCCATTCCCTAGATGGTGGTAAAACAAGAAATAGACGTCCCCCTAGAGGTGGCGGCGACAATCATGACATTTGGATCAATCCTAAGAACCCTGATCATTACATGGTTGCGCATGATGGTGGAGTGAGCATTACCTATAATCATGGCAAGTCTTTCCAACGTGTGGTGCTTCCAATTGCTCAGATGTATCATGTAGCCGTTGATGATCAAATCCCATACAATGTATTTGGGAATCGACAAGACGGCTGGTCGTATATGGGACCGAGCAACTCCTTGGCTGGATACATTCCTCTAGGCATGTGGAAAGGCGTTGGCGGTTGCGAATCAGGTTTTGCAAAACCAGACCCTGTGGACAACAACATCATCTGGTCGGGCTGTTATGACGGTGGTTTAGATCGTCACGACCTACGCACAGGCTATTCGCGAGATGTTCGCGTTTGGCCGGAGGCCGGTTACGGTTGGGCTCCTGCTGACATGAAATACCGATGGCATTGGAATTTCCCCCTCAGTCATTCTCCTCATACGAGAGGCAGAGTCTATGTGGGTAGTCAATTCGTCCATAAAACTGATGATGGTGGACAAAGCTGGCAAGTGATCTCTCCCGACTTAACCCTAAACTTGAAAAGTCATCAACAGAATTCCGGCGGTGTTGCCATCGATAACCTCATGACCTTTGATGGCTCTACCCTCTTTGCCATTGAAGAATCTAAGTTTGAGGCCGGTGTGATCTGGGTCGGCACCAACGACGGCCAGGTACAATTAACCAAAGATGGTGGTGAAAACTGGACAAATCTAACAGCCAATATCCCCAACTTACCAGAATGGGGAACCATTGCCAATATCGAACCCTCGCGTTACGATAAGGCCACGGCTTACATCACAGTCGACCTCCATCAAATGGGTGATTTCGACCCCTATATCTTCAAAACCACCAATTATGGGCAAAGTTGGAAAAAGATCTCTGAGGGTATTCCGAAGAATGAATCCTCTTTTGTGCATGTGGTCAAGGAAGATCCGAAAAGACAAGGCATGCTTTATGTGGGTGTCGACAATGGCATTTTCATCTCACATGATGACGGTGCCTCATGGAATCGACTGAAGCTGAACTTACCTCCTGCCCCAGTTTATTGGCTGGAAATTCAGGAACGCTTTGACGACCTTGTGGTGGGTACTTATGGTCGTGGCTATTACATCTTAGACGACTTGTCTGCGGTTCGTGATATAGACCGAAAGAACGAACTAGCCTTTTTCGAAGTCCGTGATGCTTGGCGTTTCAACAACCGTGAGAACATAAAAACAGATGGCCAAAGTTTCAATTCGGGCAGTAATCCCCGTTATGGAGCGAGTATGAATTACTTCTTGCCGGAAAAACATGAGGGAAGTGCACAAATTGAAATACGCGATAGTAATGGAGACTTGGTACGCACAGTCAATGCCCGGACCAATGCCGGAGCCAACCGTGCACAATGGGATTTGCGCTACGAACCCACTTTCCGTCCGCAGCTGCGCGTACAGCCTCCTGGCAGACCTTGGGTGCAACTCAATGGCGAAGGCTGGCGACCACTCGTTCAATGGGATCTTGACCTTATGGCAGGTCAAAGTGGTCCACGGGTTGTTCCGGGTCAATATGAAGCCACTTTGATCTTAACGGACAAAGAAGGCAACGAAACCAACCGGACGAGTGCATCTTTTAATGTATTGAAAGACCCACATGCTGAGGGAACCGTAGATGATATTCAAGCACAGGTCGAGTTCTCGCTTCAACTGCGTGATGCAATGAACATGGCTGTGAGTAACATTAACGCTGTAGAGGTCTTGAGAAAAGAGTTAGAAGAGATCATAGCAGAAAGTGATAACAAGCGTATTACGAGAGAAGCAGTAAAGCTTAAAGCGGCCGCTGAGGAAGTGGCTTCCAAGCTTTATGACATTCATTTGACTGGTGCCCGTGAAGATGCTTTCCGCTCTCCTATCAAGCTGTATGGTCGTTTAAGTGCCTTGGCTTCAGACATCAATTCGAGTGGTATTGATTTTAGACCAACGAATCAGCAAGGTGAGGTTTATGAGATCTTGGATGAGCGCTTGCAGGTGGCCATTGAGCAATTTGACGAATTGATCAATAAGGACATCCAGCAGTTCAACAAGGCCCTTGAGCGCCAGAATCGCAAGATCGATATTGAGAAGACAGGTGGAAAATAAAAATAGAGTGTCATTCTTCGGTCTCCCAATAGCTATCGGGAGACCGAAGAATTTGCCTAAACTGAGCAGGCTCTTTTATGAATGATTAATTGTTTTAAGGGGTGCCATTTGCTATTTTAACTCAATCCCAGATGTAGTGACTTACTAAGACCTCATTAACCAATCGTATGAAAATTTACTTTCAACATTTTCTTGTCATTACAATAGCAATTGGTCTCTTTTCTTCATGTTCTGGGCAAAAAACCAAAGAACTCACCATTATGTCTTACAACATCAAGCATGGTGTGGGCAATGACGATTCCTTGGACTTATCGCGTTCCTTGGCAGTGATCAAAGCACAAGCGACAGACCTTGTGGCGCTGCAGGAGATCGATCATTTGGCTGAGCGCTCTGGCCAAGTAGATCAAACGACGTTTTTGGCAGATGCCCTCCAGATGAGAGGCAGCTTTGCGTCATTTATGGATTTTCAAGGCGGTGCTTATGGCATGGCAACACTCTCTGCCAAACCCATTCGTTCAACCCAATTTCTCCCCTTACCCGACGGCCTCTATGAGCCTAGAGTAGCTATTGTACAGGAAATTGAGCTGACGGAAGGCGTCACACTCCTTTTCGCCAACGTACACTTCGACTGGATATCGGGGGATGAAGGCGAAAAAAGCCGTAGTGCACAAGCCACTGCGCTAATCACCTATCTTGATCAATTTGATCTACCCACGATCATCACAGGGGATTTCAATTGCACACCTGACTCACCCACTATGGAATTATTCTACGGAGCAGGCTTTGTCTTTGCTGATAAAGGCGACGATAACCTCAGCTTTCAGGGTGGAAATAAAGTGGAGATCGATCATATGATCTTTAGGAGTACCTCATCCTTCCAATTCGCGACGAAGTTTATCGATTTATTGGATGAACCCATCGTATCTGATCATCGGCCTTTGGTCGCTACTTTGGAATTGACTTATTAGTTCTTCCCACCTTTCTCATGCTGAGGCAACGAAGCATCTGCCAGGCATTAAAACGGGGCTGATCCATCGGCTGCGCTCAGGAAGAAAGTTCAATTAAATACTGATCATTTCCTGCTCACTTCTATTGAAACTGGAAATCTAGAAAACAGACTTATTCCTTCCTTTTTTGCTGAGTCAACGAAGCATCTGCCAACCATTAAAACCAGATTGATCCTTCGGCTGCGCTCAGGAAGAAAGTTGAATTAAATACTGATCATTTCCTGCTCACTTTTATTGAAAGTGGAAATCTTCCTTTGCCGGACCGGCTCCACACTGCCGCTGAAGCTTTAGCGCAAGAGGCTCGCAGGTACGTTCATTCTGCTTAAGTTCCATTCTGAGTGACAATGCTTTATTATTTACCGTCATCCAGAGGAAGGAAGAATGACGTCCCGATAGCTATCGTGAGAAGGATCTCCTCGTTCATTGAGGAGACTCTTCGCTGCGCTCTGAGTGACGATGCCTTTTTAACTTTTCGGTATTCAAAATGGGCTTATTCCTTCCTTTTTTGCTGAGGCAACGAAGCATCTGCCAGGCATTATAATCAGGTTGATCCTTCGGCTATGCTCAGGAAGAAAGTTGAATTAAATTTGGAAGCAACTTGCCTCATTACCGCTCATCAAACCACTCAATGGATACAATTTGTTATTTTAGTCCTATGAAATACCTAACCCAACTATTTGCCCTTGTCTTTTTTACATTGATCATCTCGTGCTCGACTAATAATCAGGAGAATAAGGAAGAATCAACCAGCCCTTGGGCAATTGACTTCTTCGATGACTTCGATGCTTTCAATCCAGAAAACTGGCAAGACCAAATGATCTGGGTAAACAACGAAAACCACTGCTATGTACCTAACGGTGAGTACAACACCAGAGAAGTGAGCAATGGCAGCCTAAAACTCCGGGTGATCGATCTGGGAGAAGCCGTGCCTTGCGACAACTTTGACGTCAAATCCGGTGAGCAGCACCCTCCTACACCCTATGTTGCGGGACGCATCATTTCAAAGAATCGCAAAGAGTTTGTTAAGGGAAAATGGACAGCCAGACTGCGTGTTGAAAATAGCGGTCAGTCAGGGATGTTTCCTGCCTGGTGGCTGCTCGGCGCAAGAAACAATGAACCTCCTGTAGAAGATGAAGACGAGAATGTCTGCTGGCCATTAGTCGGTTCGGGAGAAATAGACATTTTCGAACACCACAGCGATGGAGGTCCTGATCACTACGCTGCTAGAGCGATCAAGAGTCTGGGTGAGTGCCAAAGTGGTGACTGGCAACAACTGATGCTGGTACAGGAAGCCAAGCTCGACGAATTTCATGACTATTCGGTGGAATGGGAAGGTGATGATTTGGTCTTTCGATTAGATGAAGTAGAAGTTTACCGAGCGGAAGGACAAGGGAAGAATTTTCCTGAACCTTTATTCGCAATCTTGAACTTTGCCAAGATCAATGATTCACCAATGACCCAAAATTGGGAAATGGAGGTCGATTGGGTAAAGCATGAGTACAGGAAAGACTAGTCCTCAAAAGACAAGCTGAAGTTGGATTCATGAAAAAGGCTTGGAAGAAAACCGCTTCACTTTAAAAACGATCGCTACTCATCAATACCTTAGTTATACATAGAACTACTAAACCGAAAAAATTCGTAAGCTCTTTAGAGTTAAGGCTCCAACAAAAAGGAATGAAAATTTATCGCTCGAACATCAGCTACGGTTTATTGACTTTTGTCACGCTGACATGCGTAACGGCTTGGATACTGCCTGCCATCTACGATGCACCGGGTAATACCCTCATCATACTATCAGTGATAATGCTAGGCACATTAGCCTTCATTTTTCATGCCTTTTATACCACCCGTTATTGGATCAATGAAGCACAGGAGTTGAGGATAAAAGCTGGTTTTATAAATAACATGAGCATTCCAATTTCAGCCATCACCAAGATCAAAAAGACCTCTTCGTGGTTAGCGAGTCCTGCTGCCTCACTAGATCGAATTGAAATATTTTATGGACAATGGAATACGGTGATCATATCTCCTAAAGATAAGCAGGGATTGATCAAAGCATTGCAATCGATTAACCCAAAAATTAAAGCGGAGATCTAAAGAGATTGACACCTTTAATAATTTCACCCAGAATTTAGCGGACATTTCACTAATTTCAAGCCGCAATCAACGAACCCATAACCCATAGATTCAATGACCAACAAAAGTCAAGACCTCGGATCGATAGAAAGTGTACAACTGAACGGAGAAACCTTCTTCAAAATTGAAAACTCAGACAGCCTTCGTCCCTTTTTCATGAGCATTGTTAGTGCCTCGAATCACTGGATGTTCATCGGAAGTAATGGAGGGCTAACGGCAGGAAGAAAGAACGCGGAGTTCTCACTTTTCCCCTACTATTCAGATGACAAGATCATTGAATCTACAGAAATCACAGGACCTAAGACCATTGTGCAGTTGCAAGCAAACGAGAGATTGGTCAACTGGGAACCCTTCAGCCAATTTGGTCAAGAAAAGTTCAGCCTAGGACGAAACCTTTACAAAAATCAATACGGTAATAAAGTAGTTTTTGAAGAAATCAACCACGACCTGAAATTGACCTTTCGTTACGAATGGGCTTCTTCAGACAAGTATGGATTTATCAGAACAGCAAGCTTAAGCAATCAAGGAGGACAAGATCTAGAGGTTAGGCTACTCGATGGATTGCAAAACATCTTGCCTTATGGTGTTGGTAGTGACCTCCAAATGAAGCAGAGTAATTTAGTGGATGCCTACAAGCGTAATGAGTTAGACAGAGCTTCAGGTTTGGGGATTTATGCCTTAAGTGCCATTATCGTCGATCGAGCAGAGCCTAGTGAAGCACTCAAAGCGAATGTAATATGGCAAAATGGCTTAGAAAACCCTACTTATTTGGTCTCTTCGAAGCAAGTACCTGCGTTTAAATCGGGAGAACCTATAGTAGAAGAAACAGACGTTAAGGCCGAGAAGGGAGCTTACTTGGTAGAATCACGTTTCACCTTGGCTAAGGACAATGCACAGCACTGGGTTATCGCTACTGATGTCAACAAGAACCACCCCTTTGTTGCCAATTTGATCGCTGACATTTCCCAACCAAACATCCAATCGCGCATTCAAGAAGATGTTGCGCTGGGTACCCAAGAATTGATCAAACTAACGGCATCAGCCGATGGCCTGCAACATTCAGCAGACAAGCTTAAAGATGTTCGCCATTTTGCCAATGTGATGTTTAACATCATGCGTGGAGGGGTTTTCGATCATAACTACCAGATCGAAAAGTGGGATCTATTAAAATACTTAGAGATCGCCAACAAAGAAGTTCATGACGTGCATCAAGATAAAATTGCCCATTTAACCGACCTATTGACCTTGGCTGATCTGGAGCAGCTCGCAAAAACTGCCAACGATCCTTCATTCACTCGCTTATTGAGTGAATACCTTCCGCTGAAGTTCAGCCGTAGACATGGTGATCCGAGTCGTCCTTGGAATAAGTTTTCGATCAATACCAGAAATGAGGATGACGGCTCAAAGATCTTGGATTATCAAGGGAATTGGCGTGACATCTTCCAGAACTGGGAAGCGCTCGCTTTCGCCTACCCTGACTTTATGGAAGGCATGATCTTCCGTTTCTTGAATGCCTCAACCTTCGATGGCTACAATCCGTACCGTGTCATGAAACACGGTTTTGATTGGGAAACGATCGAACCCGATGATCCTTGGAGTTACATCGGATATTGGGGTGACCACCAGATCATCTACCTACTAAAGTTCTTAGAGTTTATCGAAAAGCATCGCCCAAGTAGATTAAAAGCTCTTTTTGATCAAGAAACCTTTACCTACGCTGCAGTGCCTTATCAGATCAAGGACTATGCTGAGATCCTCAAAAACCCAAAAGACACCATCATTTTTGATCATGAGTGGGATGCAGAGATCAGAGCAAGAAGAGATGCCTTAGGCTCGGATGGGGCAATGTTGCAAACCGCAGGTAAGGTGTACCACGTCAATTTTATTGAAAAGATCTTGGCCACCACCTTGGCGAAGATCTCCAACTTAATACCAGATGCCGGGATTTGGATGAATACGCAACGTCCTGAGTGGAACGATGCCAACAATGCATTAGTGGGCAATGGTGTGAGTATGGTCACGCTCTACTACTTGCGTCGATTTTTGGCCTTCTTTAATGCTCTGTTGAACGATGTGCCTAATCAAGACATTCAATTGTCTGTTGAGCTACACGATTACTTTACCGCAGTGCATAAGGCCCTAGCCCAGCACAAAGGCAAACTGGAAAAGGGATTCACGGATTCTGAAAGAAAAGAACTAATGGATGCCCTTGGACAGGCGGCATCAATCTTCAGAAATACCATCTATGCTAAGGGGTTCTCAGGTAAACGTTCGACGCTCGAACTCAAGACATTAGATGAATTTTACAGATTAAGTAATGCTTATCTGGAAAAATCCATTGACAACAATGAGCGAACCGATAAACTCTATCATGCCTACAACATTATCGATATCCATGAAAATGCCGTCAGTGTTGGTTATTTAGATGAAATGCTCGAAGGACAAGTGGCCGTGTTGAGCTCAGGCTATCTATCAGCAGATAAGGTTTTAACCCTAATGGATGCCTTGAGAAAGAGTGCCCTTTATCGCCCGGATCAAAACAGCTACATTCTTTATCCGAATAAGGAATTAAAAGGGTTTCTTGAAAGAAATCAGGTGCCAGCTGAAGATGTCAACACCTCTGAATTGCTCCAACAACTCGTGAAAGACCATGAAGTGACCGTGATCGAAAAGGACGTAACAGGTGTCTATCACTTCCATGGCGCCATAAGGAACCGTTTTGAATTAGCTGCTGCCTTGAAAACGCTTGATCAAACGAAATATGGTCAGCTAGTAGCAAAAGACAGTCACTTAGTACAAGCCATTTACGAGAAGGTCTTCAACCACAGAACCTTCACCGGTCGTTCAGGCACCTTCTACGGCTATGAAGGGCTTGGTTCTATCTACTGGCACATGGTTTCTAAATTACTATTGGCGGTAGAAGAATGTGCCATTGTAGCGGCGAAGAAAAACGCAGCAGCTACACCTGCCTTAAAAGAACATGTCAAAGAGGTTTTTGAAGGCATTGGTGTGCATAAATCACCTGCGGTTTATGGTGCATTTCCTATTGATCCTTATTCACATACTCCGTATTACAAAGGCGCTCAGCAACCTGGTATGACGGGCCAAGTCAAAGAAGATGTGATCAGTCGTATCATGGAGCTTGGTGTAGAAGTAACCAATGGCCAGGTGCAGTTCGCTCCTACCATTCTCGATACATCCGAGTTCATGAAGGAAACCTCGTCTTTTGAATACGTCGATGTAAAAGGCCAATTCAAGACACTAGATTTGCCTAAAAATGCACTGGCCTTCACCTATTGCCAAGTTCCCGTGGTTTATCAACAAGGAGACCAAGCTCATCTTTCGATTGAGCTTATGGATGGGAAATCAAAAAGTTATGAGGGTAATGCACTGGATCGTGAATGGAGCCAGAAGCTATTCGGCAGATCAAATGAGATCGAAAAGATAAGGGTTACACTCAAGAGCTGAATCACCAAATTGAAACAATGTGCTCAGCATGATGCTACATAATGGAGCTTATGCTGAGCATTTTAACGTTCTCATTTCCCTCTTTCGACTTCACTATTTACAATTGCATAGAAATACTCACTTGCCAAGATTTGTGGCGTATAAGTGACTCCTACTTGTTCGAGTGATTTATAAAAGCTCCTCAAGTGGTTTCTACTGCCCTTATTGAGGCTTTCGTAAACGGTGATGATATCTGCTTGAGCAATAGAGTCTACCGCCAAGTCCAGGTCTCTAATATCAATCTCTTCGATCAGTGCGCCTACTGCAAAGGCTTGCTCAATGCTCTCACTTCCCTCGGTCATCAGGTCGGCATATAGACCAGCTAATTCTTGATTTTGGAACGAACCAATGGCATTGTCAACGACTGGGTCTTCCAATCCGTATTGATCCAAAAGGGTCTTTACTGCATCCATGTGCTTTTGCTCACTAGACGCGATATTGGAAAAAACGGGCTGAGCCCATAAGGCATACAAAGATTGATAAACGTCCCTTGCTAACTTCTCTTCTTCCCTCATAAAAATCAATGTTTCGCTGTAATCGGTTTCTGTTAAGATTACAGCAGGACTAACATCCTCTTCATCCATATTGCTACAACTTAATGCAAATATGACGGCGCTAAAAATCATTAAATACTTCATCACTTTTTGTTTTATTTCAATCCTTGGACTATTACTTGAACATAGGGTTTAAGCAATACGTGCCCTCCAACTGCTACAAGTAACTTATGTTACCAAGCACCCTTTTCTGAAGCATTTAAGTTATCTTTCCGCATGACTGCTACCCTGTTGATCATTCTGTTCTTGCTAATCATTTCAACTGTTATCGCGGTTTGGTTATTTACAACATATCATCCTCAATTTGGTGGTAAAATAGATCAGCAGGAACTAGCTAAGCTCTCCAAATCTCCTCAATGGAATGGTAAGATCTTCGAAAACCAGATCGAAACGTCAATGGATATTGGGCCAAGCAAGATTCCCAACCTATTATGGAAGCAAATGTTCGATCGAAAAGGTCGCAGTCCAAAAACACCCCTACCCGTTATTCCTTTCGATCAAGCACGTTGGGAAGTAGATACAGCGCCTAAATTCATCTGGTATGGACATTCTGTTTTGCTGCTTCAGCTGAATGGAAAAACACTTTTGATCGACCCTATGCTTGGACCTAATGCAGCCCCGGTGGCTCCTTTCCAAGTTAAACGCTTTAGTGAAAACACTCTTTCCCTCATTGATCAATTGCCCACGCTTGATGCCATTTTGATTACGCACGATCATTATGACCATTTAGATCTGGCGAGTATTCGGAAACTTCAAGACAAAACGCAGCATTGGTTTGTGGCATTAGGCGTTCAGCGCCACTTGGTCAAATGGGGAATTCCGAGCCAATACATTCATGAATTCGATTGGTGGGATAGCCTTCGGTTTCAAAACATAGACATCACATTTACCCCCAGCCGTCATTTTTCAGGAAGAGGTTTAAAGGACCGGACAAAATCACTCTGGGGAGGCTTTACATTGATCACTGACAAGTTCAAGGTCTATTGGAACGGTGATGGTGGTGAAGGCCATCATTTTAAAGAGATTGGAGAAAAATTAGGTCCTTTTGATTGGGCCTTCATGGAAGATGGCCAGTACAACGAACTGTGGCATGCCATCCACATGTATCCTGAAGAAGCTGTTTCTGCAGGAATAGAAGCAAAAGCAAAAGTCCTTACACCTGTGCATTGGGCAGGCTTTCCGTTGGCACTGCACCATTGGAAAGACCCCATTAAACGCTTTCTAAAGGCAGCCAAAAAACAAGGTGTTGACATTTCTACTCCTAGAATCGGTGAAATTGTGGAAATGAAAAAGATTCCGAAAGTTCTTCATTGGTGGGAAAAATTCGACTGATCTTGACTATTTGCTGTTTACTCGCCTAAATATGATGGATGAGTGCAGGCCTCAAGCTCAAACCCAACCTTGCCAGCAAGGACATTCTCGTCGAAACGATCTATTCAACTGAAAGCAGCAAGAGCATCGCCTATATTTCAAACGAAAGCCAATTATTATTTCGCTCGTCCAATTATCTTTACCCAAAATCACAACGATGAAGTATTTAAAGCTAAGCGCACTCCTATCCATTATCTTGCTCTTTACCTTATCCGCACATCGCCCAAATGCCCTTTTTTGGGGACAGATCGGGCACCGGACCATTGGGCATATTGCTGACGGCATGTTGACCAAACGAGCACAAAAACAGGTAAAACGCGTGTTAGGCAATGAAACGCTCGCCGAAGTAAGCACCTGGATGGATGAGGTACGGTCTGATGATTCCTTTGACTATGCCAATACCTGGCACTACTGCACAATTCCTGATGGCATGACCTACGAAACAGCCCCCACGCAAGAAGGTGGCGATGTGATCTGGGCCATTGAAACCATTATGAAAGAACTAAAAGCAGGCGGACTCAGTGCTGAAGAAGAAGCCACCAAACTGAAGTTCTTAGTGCACATGGTCGGTGACATTCATCAACCCTTACATGTCGGAAATGGAGAAGACCGAGGTGGAAATGATGTCCGTGTACAATGGTTCGGTAGCAACACGAATCTACACAGCGTTTGGGATAGCCGAATGATCGATGGCAAACAATTGAGTTATTATGAATTTGCTGATTGGGTAAACCATCCCGACAAGAGTCAAGTTAAAGCTTGGCAAGCCGCTACTGTCAGAGATTGGGCCATGGAGTCGATGTCTTATAGAAATCAGGTTTATGCGCTACCAGAAAACGGACGATTAGGTTACGTATATTCTTATGAAAACTTTGACCTTGTCAAATTAAGGGTATTACAAGCTGGGGTTCGTTTAGCGGGCGTACTCAATGAGATATACCAATAAGCACGAAAAATAAATACTTAAACAATGAGATTAATCGTAACCCTTATTACACTATTAATCAGTTCGTTATTGTTTTCTCAAAACAGGACAAGCCCAGATGAAATAGCAACTAATGATGGGTCATTAACGGTTCAACCCATCACTCATGGTTCTGTCGTACTGAACTGGAAAGATCAGAACATATTTGTCGATCCTTATGGAGGTGGCGAACGCTATGAAGGCTTGGCCGACCCTACCTTGATCTTGATTACGGACATACATGGCGATCATTTGAACAAGAATACCCCCTAGACGCATTGAATACCACTGAAGCTACATTGATTGTTCCTCAAGCCGTCATGGACCAATTGCCTGAGAAACTCAAATCTCAGGCACAAGTGCTAGGCAATGGGCAGCAAGTCACGATCAATGGACTCGGCATTGAGGCCATTCCAATGTACAATCTTCCGGAAGACGAAACTTCAAGACACACAAAAGGTCGTGGTAATGGCTACCTATTGACCATTGGCGGTAAGACAGTCTACTTATCTGGAGATACAGAAGATATTCCTGAGATGAGAGCCTTACGTGCAATCGATGTGGCTTTTGTCTGCATGAATCTACCCTACACGATGGACATCAACCAGGCGGCGGATGCAGTACTAGATTTTAAACCAAACATCGTTTACCCTTATCACTACAGAGGTACAGGAGGTTTGGCCGATGTTGATCGATTCAAAGAATTGGTCAACAATGGAAATACTACTATTCAAGTCAAACTAAAGGACTGGTATCCCGGCAGTTAAAAACATTGACTTGCTTAGTCTGTTAAATAGGCATAAAGATTTCCATAGAAACTTCCGTCAGAGCTGAATTAGAACAGGTTTGGTTGTCCTATACCCTTCCAGAACATATCGTGAACTGGAACTTTGCCAATAATGAGTGGTCTTGCCCTTCTGCTCGAAATAATCTCCGCGTGGATGGCACCTTTCATTATCGAATTGAATCGAAGGAAGGGAAATCGGGCTTGACTATTTCAGGTACTTATACGGAAGTGATCAGAACAAAACTCATCTCCTATAAATTGGAAGATAGCCGACGCTTTTCCGTCATGTTTGAACAGTTGGAAGATGAGATAAGAGTCGTCCAGCGATTCGAAGCAAAGGCAGCTAAAGATGCTGAAACGCAAAGGCGCATGTGGCAGTCGATTTTAGATCGCTTTACCGTCTATACGGAGTCCATTGCTTAGCAAGGCGCCCTAGACGTCTACTATACCATGCTTGATGGATTTCACGATCAATCCTGCCGTATTCTTTACTCCCATTTTTTGAATCAAGTTATTGTAACACCCATCAGATGTGCAAGAGCTTTGTTCATCGAGCAGACTAAGTAAAGTTAATTCTTAAGGTAGCGCTCTGGCAAAGGAAAGTTGGGGTTCTCTCCCATCCAGAAAACCGACACAATGAACCAGCGGTCTTGGCCTTTTAGTAATTGAATGCTATTGATTCCTCTTGAAAATGGACTTGGATCATTCGCTTTCTGTCGTGATTCATAAGTAGAAAAAACGTGGGCAATCGTACCGAACTGCTCCACTTTACGAGCAATTTCTTGTTCAAAAAAACCTCTTTCCTCTAAGTTCTTCCCTGCCCGAGTGACGTAATCATCTACTGTCCATATCTGATAGGCCGTATCGCCAGAAGGTGCCTGTCCACTCGGCATCAATCGACCTTCAGGAATGAAGAGACTTCTCATGCGGTCCCAATCTCGTTTTTGCCCTGCAGGACCAGAGATCACATCATAAAGTGCGTCAATGATTGCATCCTTTGAAGCCACATCCTTGGGGTCTGCTTTCGGTGCGCTTTGCCCAAATGAACAGAAATGGGTGAAAACTAACACGGTAACAACTAATAGTCTCTTCATGATCGTCAATTGGTATAGGGGTATAAGTTTGGGGTCCATGGTATTGTTTCGATCGACACTATGCATTTGTTACATCTCTCCTGCTTGGATCTTTGCTGCAACGGCTTGCACCTCGTCTAATACACGCAGTAAGTTGCCAGACCAAAGCATGCCTATCTCTTCTTCTGAATAGCCTCTTTTCACCAGCTCTAAGGTTACATTGAAGGTCTCTGAAGCATCATTCCAACCGTCAACACCGCCGCCACCATCAAAATCTGAACTAATTCCTACGTGTTCAATCCCGATCTTCTCGACTAAATAATCAATGTGATCCGCAAAATCAGCCACATCTACTGGTGGAGCCTCAGCATTCACCGCTTTAGTCATTTCTTCTTCATGCTTATCTTGGAAAGCTCTATATTCTTCAATGTAGGCACTACGCTGATCACCTTGCATTCCTCTCAACATGGCGCCAGGCTTGATCTCAAAACCTTCTCTCGCTGCGATCTCAGCCATTACCTCGTTCGTTTTTCTGCGATTAGCAGCGTTCTTCTCCGAATTGACATAGCTTCTAAAGGCAACTGTTTGAATGACGCCACCATTTTCTTTTAACATGATCAACTGTTCATCATCCAAATTGCGACTCACATCATTCATGGCACGAGCACTAGAATGAGAGGCAATGACAGGAGCCTTTGATAATTTCATCGTTTGGATATTTGCCTCTTTAGACGGATGAGAGAGATCGATCATGATTCCCCACTTATTCATTTCAGCGATCACTTCTTTACCGAATTCACTCAAGCCACTATGTAGCCAAACAGAATCACGCTCTCCCGTATTGGAATCGCTCAATTGACTGTGACCGTTGTGCGACAACGACATGTAGCGTGCGCCTCTATCATGGAACTCCTTTACCCGTTCGATCTCCATGCCGATTGGGTAAGCATTTTCAACGCCAATCATGGCCACTTTTTTTCCTGATGCAACAATTCGCTTGACATCGTCAGAAGTCAAGGCCAGCTCTATTTGATCCGGTGCAATTTCTTCAGTCAAACGATGAATGGCATTGAACTTATCATCAGCATTTGCATAGGCTGCATCGTAACCTTCCTGATCCAAAGTCCTTTGCCCGGTGTATACAATAAACCAAGCAACGTCCAGACCACCCTCTTCCATTTTAGGCAAGTTGACTTGGGTCGTAAGCCTTTGGGTGTAGTTAGTCTCAGCCGTAAAATTCGATGTATTGATGTCGTCATGTGTGTCTAGGGTGATGACTCGTTCGTGAATACCCTGAGCAAAGGTCATAAGCTCATCATCCGTCATGTCGCTAACTGCTTTCTCTTGTTCGCAAGAGGTGAAAAGCAATAAAGTGAGTGCTAAAAAGTAGTGTAGTCGTTTCATAGTTAATGATTGATTTAACCATGAACCTAATGGTTTTCGATAAAAATCCTAAGCTCCTTTACATGAATGGGCACAAATGGTCGTTACTCTTCGTTCCTACTCTTCTTAAAGCCATGGCTGATCTGGCCCCAGAAAGTTTTCGGAAATTTCGCCACACCGGGGAATCCCAGTTTAATCGATTGACCACTGTGGGGCACATATGCAGTACCAAAAAGATAATCCCACACACTCAAGGTTATCCCAAAGTTAATGCCCTGTTTTCTATCTTTTGGCAGATCGTGCGCATGATGCCACATGTGCATATTGGGGTTATTCAAAATGTATTTCAACGGACCTAAATTCACCTTGATGTTGGCATGATTCCAGTGCCCAATTGCCAGCGTAAAGAGATGCACATAGAAGAAATCATCGATACCAAAACCGATCATGGCCAAGGGGATGTATTCAATGGTTCGATAAACGAGCGTTTCCATCCAATGGTAGCGCAAATGAGCCGCAAAGCCCATCTGTTCAACCGAATGATGTACCTTATGGTATTCCCAAAGTGCTGGGACAGCATGCAGTAAACGATGGGTCCACCATTGCACAAAATCACGCACAAGGAATAAGGTCAATAATTGTAGGATCACCGGCCATGTACCAATCTCAACTGCCACCAAATTACTCAAGCCAAGGGAAGCCAGTAGCTCGTTGAATGCGTTCACGACTACCTCTGACATGGCGTTATAGATGATCAATGAAAAGAGGAAGAAGTTGAAGAACATGTAGAATGCATCTAACCAAAAGTCTTTTCTGAATTTAGGTTGTTCCTTACGCCAAGGTCTCAACCACTCCCAGCCCAGAAAAAACAAGGACAAGCCAATCAGTAGCCAGAAATAATTCTGCCACCAAGGCTTGTAGTCATAAGCAAAGGTGATCTCTTGCCATAAATACGAAGCATACCCCGTATATGCCTCTTGTATGATCTGCCAATAATCTTGCATCGGTCGAATTTAAACAAGGATAAGCGAATGTGTGTAGCTTTTGTTACAAATTCATGCGGCCACAGAATTGACCTGGGAATGATTCATGTTAAGTATTTCGTTTACCGACTGGCAGAGGCAGGTGTTGAATGGCTAATTCCTGATTCACTTCACCAACCAAATCAAATGCAAACCACTCTCATATTTCGTTTTGAATTGCACCACGCCTGTCGCTATATTCCCGTTGGAATAAACTATTAACAAAGAATAAATGAAGAGACTAAAGAAACTGCGTTTACAACTAGCGGTTCTGTTCATGCTCAGCATGGGTCATGTCATGACATTTGCACAGAGTGATCCGACTGGAGACTCTCCTGTGACAGGTACATTTGCATTGACCAATGCCACGGTTATTACTTCACCTGGCAGTATGTTAACAGAGGCAACAGTTGTGGTAAGAAACGGACTCATCTTAAACGTGGGTCAAAATGTAAACATCCCTGCGAATGCCGAAGTAATCGACGCGACAGGGCTTTACGTTTACCCGGCCTTTATCGACGGTATGTCGAATACAGGTGCCGAGCGCCCAGAAAATCCAGAAAGACCAAGAGACCTTTTCACGCCAGATCCGCCGAATGAATACGCGGGCATTACGCCAGAAAGAAGTGTCGTGGCGCAACTAGATGCTAGCAATTCAAGCATTGCGAGCATGAGAAAGACAGGATTCGCCATTTCTCACACAGTACCTTATGGAAGAATGCTTCCTGGAAGTGGTTCATTGATCTTATTGAAAGATGCAGACCATGCTGATGAGATGATCATGGCAAGAGACGTTGCGCTGTATGCGCAATGGGTTGGTGCTCCTGGAGCTTATCCGGGTAACATCTTGGGCATGATGGCCAAATGGAGAAATCTGTATAGAAATGCAGAATTGAATAAGCAGCATGCCGATATGTATGCTGAAAATCCATCTGGATTGGCAAGACCAACAAGTAGCCGAGTAAGTCAAGCCTTCTACCCCGTATTGACTAAAGAAAAGCCAGTCATGTTTGATGTGTCAGGCATGTTGGACGTTAGAAGAGCAATGAGATTACAAAACGACTTAGGCTTTACGCTCATGGTCGCCGGTGTAACTCAGGCCTTTGAATTGGTAGATGAATTCAAAGCAACAGGTGTACCTGTATTCCTTTCCTTAGATCTTCCAGACGAGCCTAAAGAGATCAAATCTGATGATAAATCTGATGAGGTCGCTGCCTTAGAGGCAAGAAGAATGGAATTTTACAAGAAGCATGTAGGTCAAGCTGGCTTATTAGCACAAGAAGGTATCCAATTCGGGTTCTCTTCTAAAGGTGCTAGCGGCGGTAAGATCATGGCGAACATCCGAACCATGATAGAAAATGGTCTATCGGAAGATATTGCGTTGGCAGCTTTGACTACTAATCCGGCACAAATGTTGGGTATTGATCAAGTGACTGGTACAGTGGAGTCTGGCAAATTGGCCAACTTGCTCGTATCAACTGCACCTGTTTTTGAGAAAGATGCTCAAATCAAAATGATGTTCGTTGATGGAGACAAATACGAATATGACACCAAAGACAAAAAAGAAGCGAGCAAAGCGACTGCTTCTACAGGTGATGCTACAGGACCTTATGCTGCTGTGCTTGGCTCATGGACCTACACGTTTAGAACTCCTCAGGGTGAACAAACTGGTAAAATGATCATTAAAAACGGTGCTGCCGGTCTTGAGGGTGTGTTCACAAGTGATGATGGATCTCCTGATACCGACATGAACGATGTGAATTTCAGAGATAATGAATTAACCTTCAACTTAGAACTTGACGCTGGTGGACAATCCATCTTATTGGTTGTTCAAGGAACTGTATCCGGTACATCTTACGATGCACAAGCTACAGTGGAAGCATTCAATGTGACATTAGAAATTAGCGCAACTAAAGACGAAAAATAAGACAATGAGGAAGATATATACATTCTTAAGCTTGTTCTTAATGGCAGCAGTACTGGTCGCTCAGACCCCTACTGGTGACGTATTGATCAAGAATGGAACAGTGTTGACCGTAACTAACGGTACGCTAGAGAATACGGATATTTTGGTCCGAGACGGAAAGATCCGAAGAATCGGAAAGAACTTGAGAACACCAAATGGTGTGATGGAAGTTGATGCAACAGGTAAATTTGTGATGCCGGGTATTATTGATGCCCACTCTCACATTGCCGGTTCTGCCATCAATGAGGGAACAAGCCAAGTGACGGCTGAAGTAAGCATGGAAGATGTGGTTGATCCATTAGATGTTTCCATTTACAGAGCCTTAGCAGGTGGTGTAACCTCCATTCACTTGATGCATGGTTCTGCAAACGTAATTGGTGGTCAGAACGAAACGATGAAACTTCGTTTTGGTACAACTGATCCTGACGACCTTAGATTTCAAGGCGCACCACGTACCATCAAGTTTGCATTAGGTGAGAACCCAACAAGAGGTGGACGTTCGAGAGGTATTCAACCGCAATCACGTATGGGTGTTGAAAACATGCTGAGAAATGCATTTACCCAAGCAGTTGAATACAGAGAAGAATGGGCGGCTTACAATGCCAACAAAGACCCAAGGAAAGTGGCTCCTGAGTATGACTTAAGGATGCAAACGTTAGTTGACATCATGAACGGTGATGTATTGGTGCATTGTCACTCATACAGAGCAGATGAGATCTACATGTTGTTGAAAGTGTTTAGCGATTTCAATATCCCTAAAATCACCTTCCAGCATGCCAATGAAGCCTATAAAGTAGCTCCTGAATTGGCAGCATTTGGTGCCTCAGCTTCA